>Ga0209211_10001294_pt1 | contig 47806 bp, 48 predicted proteins | sample RifGroA2_FD_183992 | JGI IMG/M metagenome (GOLD analysis project Ga0209211, IMG submission 183992) | Groundwater microbial communities from Rifle, Colorado, USA - Groundwater A2 (SPAdes) (version 2) | ecosystem: Environmental > Aquatic > Deep subsurface > Groundwater | place: Rifle, Colorado...
GAGGTCGTTGTTTCATGAGCAACACTCCTTGCGCTTACGCAGTTTGTAGTGTGTTGCATCGACGGGTTGAAATCAAGTGGCAATCCTGCCGGCGAGATTCTGGGAAAACCGCATGATGCTGCCGATGCTGAACGCATTCTAAAAATGCTCAGCGGCCAAGTTCATGAAGTACTTACTGCAGTTGTGCTCACAATTGATCCTAAAACAAACCCACTTTGTTTAGTACAAGTCTCCGAAGTGGAGTTTGCCCATTTAACTCAAGCGCAAATTGACGGCTACATTCAGAGTGGTGAGCCCTTTGGTAAGGCTGGGGCGTATGGCATTCAAGGTTTGGGAGGGGCTTTTATTCCCTCAATTAAAGGCAGCTATAGCGGTATTATGGGACTACCTATTTTTGAAGTTAACCAATTATTGGATTTCGCTAAAGTTGCCCGCATATGAATGAAGAAATTCTGATCAACATTACCCCCCAAGAAACACGGGTGGCATTAATTCAGCAAGGTGCCGTGCAAGAGCTTCAAATTGAGCGCACACGGCAACGCGGCATTGTTGGCAATATCTATTTAGCCAAAGTTGTACGCGTACTGCCTGGCATGCAATCCGCTTTTATTGAAATTGGTTTAGAGCGCACTGCATTTATGCACGTCGCTGATATCACGCAAAACAATCCTCAAGCACAAATCGAAAAACTGCTTTTCGAGGGGCAAAATGTTTTAGTTCAAGTTCTCAAAGATCCATTGGGCACTAAAGGTGCACGCCTCACGACTCAATTGAGTATTGCTGGCCGTAATTTGGTTTATCTACCCCCAGCTGGAACTGATGCGGCTACAGAAAAATATATTGGCGTATCCCAACGAATTGATCAGCCCGAGGAACGGGAGGCTATCAAGGCGCGCCTTGCAGGACTAATGCCCGTAGATGAAAAAGGCGGAATCATTGTGCGCACCAGTGCACAAGACGCTAGCGACACCGAGCTTGAGCACGACATGCATTACCTACGCACCACCTGGGAGAGGATCCGAGAAGCTGTGAATCATAAGGCTGCCCCCAGCCTGCTTTATCAGGACCTCAGCTTAGCTGAACGTGTATTGCGCGATGTTGCTGGTGAAGAAACTATAAAAATTCGGGTTGACTCTGCGGAGAACTTTGAAAAGCTCAAGGGGTTTGCGACGCTATATATGCCAAACCTCTTGGATAAGCTCACCCTGCATCGTGGTGAGCGTGCCCTATTTGATTTGTTTGATGTAGATGCTGAAATCAATAAGGCGCTTGGGAGAAGAGTTGATCTCAAATCGGGTGGCTACCTGATGATCGATCAAACAGAGTCCATGACTACGATTGATGTCAATACCGGCAGTTATGTCGGTGCACGCAATCTTGATGACACCGTATTTAAAACTAATCTTGAGGCCGCTCAGGCTATTGCTCGTCAGCTGCGCTTACGCAATCTTGGCGGCATCATCATCATTGACTTTATTGATATGTTGAGCAAGGAGCATCAAGAGTCGGTGTTGCATGAACTCAATCGCAATTTAGAGCGTGATCATGCTCGCACTTCAGTCAGCGACTTTTCCTCGCTAGGCTTAGTAGAAATGACACGCAAACGTACTCGAGAGTCCCTCGCTCATATTACTTGTGAGTCTTGTGCTACCTGCCAAGGCAAGGGTGAAGTCAAAACAGCGCAAACCATTTGTTACGAGATTTTGCGCGAGATTGTGCGCGAGCATCGCCAATTTAATCCCCGGGAATTTAGAATTGTTGCTGCGCCTGATGTAATTGATCTCTTCCTTGAAGAAGAAAATCAATTCTTGGCGCAGTTAGGCGACTTTATTAGCAAGCCAATCAAGCTTCAGGCCGAAGGTAGCTTCCGCCAAGAGCAGTACGACATCGTTCTCAGTTAATTACTGACTAAGCATTCGAAAACTGGATGCGATGCAAGTTGGCATACATGCCATCCTTAGCAATCAACTCTTCGTGTGAGCCATTCTCAATCACGTGACCATGCTCAAGCACCACAATCCGATCGGCATGCTCAATAGTTGATAGGCGATGTGCAATCACCAAGGTAGTTCTACCGGCCATCAATCGCTCTAGGGCATCTTGCACTTGACGCTCGGATTCAGAGTCCAACGCTGAAGTTGCTTCATCCAAGATGAGGATAGGCGCATCTTTATAAATGGCTCTCGCGATTGCTAAACGCTGGCGCTGACCACCGGATAGGCGATTGCCGTTATCCCCAATTTGAGTATCAATTCCTTCAGGCATTTCTTTCATCAGCGCAGATAAATTTGCTGCCTCAAGCGCCTCCATCACTCGCCCACGGTCAATGCCTTCTGGACAAACAGCACCATAGGCTACGTTTGCTGCAATGCTGTCATTAAATAAAATAACATCCTGACTCACAAAAGCAATTTGCTTGCGCACATCCGCAAGAATAATGTCCTCAAGTGGAATATCGTCCAAGAAAATTTGTCCGCTTGTTGGTTTAAAGAATCGGGGCAATAAATTCACTAAGGTAGATTTGCCACCACCAGATGGCCCCACAAAGGCAACGACTTCGCCAGGCTTGATGTTCAAATTCACACCAGTGAGAGCATCTTTACGCCCTGCTTCTTGCTGATAAGAGAAGCCAACATTCTCAAAACGAATTCCACCCTTAGCCTTATCCAAGGACTTCATATTTTCTTTTCGAGACTCGTCCTCTTCAAAAGGTTGATCCATGAGCGAAAAAATCATTTCCGCCGCAGTTAAGCCACGTTGTAAGGGCTGATTAATATCGGCTAAATGTTTAATCGGCGAAATCACCAACATCATGGCAGTAATAAAAGCGGCGAAACCGCCAACCGTAGTGCCCTCAGAGGCAGACTGCATCAAGGCAATAACCAAAACAATCGAGAGTGCCATGGAAGCAATCAGTTGAGTGATTGGCTGATTCAAACCTCCAGCCACCGCCGACTTCAAAGCAAATTGACGCAGACGATCGGCCTTCTCCATAAAGCGACCCATCTCGTACTCTTCAGCACCGTGCACCTTAACGATCTTATATCCAGCTGCAGATTCTTCAACGATGTAAGCGAGCTCGCTTGTCATTGTCTGCTGCTCACGGTTAAGCGAGCGTAAGCGTTTATTAATTCTGCCAATGATGAGTGCAATGATCGGGAAAATCATTAGCACCACTAAAGTCAATTGCCAGTTTAGGTAAATCAGATAACCAATCAATCCGATCACAGTAAGAGAATCTCTTACCAAACTGATTAACATGCCACCCATGATTGAAAGGGCATTATTCACTTCGAAAACTACCGCATTAATTAAGCTGGATGCAGAGTTCTTTTGGAAGAAAGTGGTGCTTGAATGCAATAAAGCCTTAAACATCTGCATGCGCATCTTCAGCAAGACGGCATTGATCACACGATTCAGAAGATAGCTGGACAAAAATTGCGCCATACCCCGGACAAAAGCCAATCCAACCAAGAAAACCGGCACCAACCAGAGCTTGTTATCCATCTGACCAGTGAAGCCGCGGTCTAACAAAGGCTTCATTAAGGCTGGAATGGAAGTTTCAGCCCCAGCAACCAGCGCCATGGCTAATAGAGACCCAATAATCAAGCGGATATGGGGCTTCAGGTACTGAATTAAGCGATTTAGGGCGGTACGGTCTTGAGCATTCATATAATGAATTATGCCCACCTTATCCGTCATACTCATCACTCGCAATGAAGAGGCCAATTTGGCCGATTGTTTGACCTCCCTAGAGGGGATTGCCCAGCAAATCGTGGTGGTGGATACCAATAGCAGCGATAGCACCCTAGAAATCGCTAAAAACCATGGCGCAGTTATTAGTCAACCAGCGGATTGGCCTGGGTTTGGACCCCAAAAGAACCGCGCCCTGGACTTGGCAACATGCGAATGGGTTCTCTCTCTGGATGCTGATGAGCGACTGACTCCAGCCCTCAGAAGTGAAATTCTGACCGCTATTCATCACTCGGCACATGTCGACTGCTTTGCCATTCCACGACTATCCTGGTATTGCGGTCGCTTTATCCGCCACTCTGGCTGGAATCCGGATTATGTGGACAGATTATTTAAACGTGGCACAGCTCGTTTCTCAGATGACCTGGTTCATGAGCGACTGATCCCTAATGGGCAAGTGGCAAAACTAGAGAACCCCATGCTGCACTATAGTTTTATGAACTTCTCACAAGTTCTACAAAAAATTGATCGCTATTCAACAGCTTCGGCTGAGCAAGCGTTCGCCAAAGGCAAGACAAGTAGTCCTTTAAAGGCTGTTCTTCACGGTATCTGGGCTTTTACTCGCACCTACTTTATACGCCTTGGCTTTTTAGACGGCCCCCAAGGATTTGCTTTGGCAATCTCTAACGGGCAAGGAACCTACTATCGCTACATGAAGTTATGGCAATTGCATCAAGAAGCTGCGAATAATCCCCATCACAGCAAATGATCTCCGTACTTTTAGCAACTTATAACTGGCCACAAGCTCTCAAACTCTGTCTTGAGTCACTTGGCACTCAAACTGATTTAGATTTTGAAATCATCATTGCTGATGACGGCTCCACAGTAGAAACTAAGAGCTTGATAGAAGCAATCCAGAAAAATTTTCCAGTAAAAATTACCCATCTTTGGCAAGAGGATCAAGGTTTTCGCAAGACCCGTATTCTTAATCAAGCAATCGAGACAGCGCGCGGCGACTATCTCGTATTTTTAGATGGCGACTGCCTTGTACAGCCAGACTTTATCGCCCAACATCGAACGCTATCTCAGGCAAACCACTTAGTTACGGGTAGTCGTGTCTTGCTTAACGACGAACTCAGCAAAGAATTGCTTTCATGGTCGCACTGGAATTTCAAAAAATTTATCAACAAGCTATTGAGTTATCGACTCTCTGGTGGCATCAATAAGTATTGGCCCCTTAAGATGAAGCTAGGAGATGGTGCCTGGCGTAACTACAAGAAATTTGTATGGCGTCGTATTAAGGGTTGCAATATGGCCTGCTGGAAAGTGGATGCTCAAGCCATTGGCGGCTTTGATGAAACCATGACAGGCTGGGGGCACGAGGATGCAGATTTTGTTTTCAGGCTGCAGAACAGGGGTTTGATTCGTAAATCCGGATCCTGGTCGACTGAAGTGCTTCATCTCTACCACCGCATCAATGACCAATCCAACGCTGCAGAAAATGCACGCCGCGTCCGTGAAAAAATTCTCGCTAAAGCTCAGTAGGATTCAGTTAAATTAGCCCCATGACTGCATTCTCAGCACTAAAACCTAAAAAAGTTTTGTTTATTGCGACTCGCCAAATTGGGGATGTCCTTGTCACTACACCGCTCATCTCTCAAGCGCGCGAACTATGGCCTGATGCCGAGTTTCACTTTTTAGGTTACCGTGGCAAGCTCGAGATGCTCAAAGGCAATCCCGATATTGTCCAGACAATCGAAACTTCAGACCGCCCCAAACTCAAAGAATATCTCTCCTTATTTTTTAAGCTTTTTCAACGTTACGATTTAGCAGTAGTTACCCAACCCAGTGATCGCGCCTATTTCTATGGCTTAGTGGCCGCTCATCACCGCGTTGGTGTACTAGGCGGTCATCCTCAAGGTCTGACTGAACAAGACAAGACCAAGAAAAACAAGGGTGATAAGCAAAATGCCTGGAAAAAAGCTATCTGCTTACATACAGTTGCTGTAGATTATTTTGCACAGCATGTCATTACTGAAAAGCTTCGCCTGCTCGAGATCTTTTACAAGAAGCCACGGGATTTATTTAGCAAACCTATTTCAGTTACTCCACCTGCTGGCGATCCAATTACCCCAAGCATTGCCGGTCAACTCCACGCACCTTACGTTGTAGTACATCCAGGGCCCTTGACCGCCTACAAGCGTTGGCCGCTTGCCTATTGGCAAACATTGCTGACATGGATTGCAAAACAAGGTTGGCAAGTTGTATTGAGCGCATCACCCGCCAAGCAAGATCTACAGCTAAACAAAGATATTCTGTCATTGCTCGATGAAGAAACCCGCAGTCATGTTGTTGATACAGCAGGCCTACTTACTATCCCGCAAGCGGGAACACTAATTCGTGGTGCAATTGCCTATGTCGGGGTAGATACATCCATCACACACCTAGCGGCAGCATGCAATACACCGACCATTGCCTTATTTGGTCCAACGCCACCGACTAACTTTGGGCCATGGCCTAATGGTTTTATTGGCGAACAACCCTATCAATTAAGAGCTCGCTCGCAGACAGTTGGTAATGTCACGATCCTGCAAGGCCCCGGTGAATGCGTCCCCTGTCGCAAAGCAGGCTGTGAAGATCGGGCGAGCAGTAATAGCGAGTGCTTGGATCTATTAGAACCCAATCAAGTGATTGCAGCGCTTAAAGATGCTACAAATCAATAAATCACTCTAGGTGGTTTTCGAACTACAGATTTAGTGATACTGAACCTGAACAGTATTGGATTGCTTGGCTGCCAATATCTGATTCAGGCTATGCAAGCAAGCATCATCAGGATAGATACGTAGCTCTTCCGGGAATTGCATTAGACAGGCCCCGCCACTAGTAGTGACCGCAGCCGTAAGCATTAAACCCTTCAGCCCTTCACTTCCGCTTGGCATAGCGGCTACCGCGGGTCCCAACTTCGGATCTCGCACTCGATTACTCATCAAGTAAGGCCCAATTTGGCTACGCAAGGATTTAAGGTCAATCGCTGAATCAATCGATAGGTGAATATTACGAGCAAAACGCATGCGAGCACCCGTAATATCCATCACCGCCTCTGATACGATCCGCATCCCCCCGGAAAACTTGTCGGGAGTAACGTTCACCTTCGCAACTAGCAACTCATCTTCTTTAAGCCAAGAACGATTCGGTTCATACACTTCGCTATAGAGGGTCACCTCTATTGCAGCGGTGCCATCATCGATGGTTGCAATCATCATGCGGCCACGCTGACCGGTGAGCATGCGGGCAGAAGTAATAATGCCGGCAATCAACTGATCTTTACCCTCGGTCACTTTTGCCAATGGTTGACGAATAAAATGCGCCGTCTCGTCGCGATAGGCGTCAAACATGTGGCCGGTTAGGCAAAGTCCTAAGGCGCTCTTCTCATCTTGAAGGCGTTTCTTTTCCGACCAGACTGGTTCGCGTACCAACTCAGGCAGATGGCGATCCTCTTCCCCTGCTACCTCAAACAAACTGACTTGATTGATTGAAGCTTCAGCTTGTTCCGCCGCCTCAATTGCACGCGCAAGAGAAGCCAATAAGGTAGATCGAATATCGTAAGGATTACCGCCAGCAGGAATAGAGTCCTTATACAAACTATCAAAGGCACCTGCACGCATCAAAGCCTCAATCGCACGACGATTGACCTGCCTACGATCAACGCGTGCGCAGAAATCAAATAAATCTTTGAAAGGACCGCCAGCTTCACGCGCCTTCACAATCACCTCAATAGCCGCTTCGCCCGTACCCCTGACGGCACCTAATCCATAGCGAATATGACTAATTGGGGAATCGGGAGCGGCGTCTGGGGCACGCAATGGTGTGAAGACATAAACGCCGGTATTAATGTCTGGTGAGAACACACGAATATTATTTGCCAAGCAATCGTCATACAGAATCTTCACCTTATCGGTGTCATCCATTGCGAGCGATAAGTTGGCCGCCATAAATTCAGCAGGGTAGTAAGCCTTAAGCCAGGCAGTTTGATAGGCTAAGAGCGCGTAGGCTGCAGCATGGGATTTATTAAATCCATAGCCCGCAAAACGCTCCATCAAGTCATAAATCTCGTTGGCCTTACCCTCAGTAATACCGCCAGCTTTTGCACCATCACTAAAAATCTTGCGATGCTGCGCCATCTCTTCGGGCTTCTTCTTACCCATCGCACGACGCAACATATCTGCGCCACCAAGTGAGTAGCCACCAATCATCTGGGCCATCTGCATCACCTGCTCTTGATAGACCATGATGCCGTAGGTTTCTTGCAGAACGGGCTCAATACGCGGATCTGGATACTCTACTTTTTGACGACCATGCTTACGCTCAATAAAGTCCGGAATCAAATCCATTGGGCCGGGTCGGTAGAGTGCCACGAGCGCAATAATGTCTTCGAAGCGGTCAGGCTTGGCTTCACGAAGCATGCCTTGCATGCCGCGACTTTCCAACTGGAAGACGGCAACCGTATTAGCATTCTTTAAAACTTCAAACGCCTTTTCATCATCGAGTGGAATTTCACCAATATTCCAATCTTTGCGATCAGCATGTAATGTTTTGATCCACTTCTCAGCAGCGGCCAAAATAGTCAACGTCGTTAAACCCAAGAAGTCGAACTTCACTAGGCCGATAGCTTCTACGTCATCTTTGTCAAACTGACTAATGACGGAGCCACTCTCTTGATCTTTAGAATCTTTTGCCTCTTGTGTATAAAGCGGGCAAAAATCGGTCAAACGACCAGGGGCAATCAATACGCCACCCGCATGCATACCGACGTTACGGGTCATGCCTTCAAGCTGCTGTGCAAGAGATAAAAGCTGGCGCACCTCATCTTCATTTTTTTCGCGCTCGCCTAATTGCTTCTCTTCCTTCTTAGCCATTTCGATAGTCATGTACTGACCTGGCTTATTCGGGATCAGCTTGGCAATTCCGTCAACAAAGTTATAACCTTGCTCCAGCACGCGACCCACGTCACGAATTGCCGCTCTGGCAGCCATCGTTCCAAAGGTGGCAATTTGACTAACCGCATCTTTTCCGTACTTATCTTTGACGTACTGAATCACGCGATCGCGCCCATGCTGACAGAAGTCAATATCGAAGTCGGGCATCGATACCCGCTCAGGATTTAAGAAGCGCTCAAAGAGGAGGTTATAACGCAGTGGATCAAGGTCAGTAATACCGAGTGAATAAGCAACTAAAGAGCCAGCACCAGATCCGCGACCCGGGCCGACTGGCACGCCATTGTTTTTCGCCCAGTTAATAAAGTCAGCAACAATCAGAAAGTAGCCCGGGAAACCCATTTGAGAAATGGTCTTCACCTCGAAGACTAGGCGCTCGTGATAACGAGCCTCTTCCTTTGCACGCTCTTCTGGATCTGGGAAATTGCGCTCCATATGGCGCTTCAAACCAATCTCCGATTGCTGCAATAAATAATCGTCGAGCGTAATACCAGGGGGTGTTGGGAAGTCCGGTAAGCGTGGCTGACCCAACGTTAAGGAAAGATTGCATCGCTTGGCAATCTCTACTGAATTGGCAAGAGCAATCGGTAAATCCGCAAAGCGCTTTTCCATCTCTTCCTGAGATAAGAAATATTGCTCTTCATTAAACTTCTTAGTGCGACGAGGATTGCCTAAGAGCTCACCCTCTGCAATACACACGCGAGCCTCATGAGCCGTGAAATCACTTCTTTGCATAAACTGCACTGGGTGCGTTGCTACGATGGGTAGATCCAATTCGCTAGCAAGATGGCAGGCAAGCTGAAGTTGCTTTTCATCCTGAGGATGGCCCCCACGTTGCACTTCAATGTAAAAAGCATTCGGAAATAATTTTGCCCAATGCTTAGCGGCATCTTTAGCTTGGTCTTCTTGGCCAGCTAAGAGCGCAGCACCAACATCACCCCAGCGTCCGCTCGACAGTGCAATCAATCCATAGGCAAGCGTTCTTTTTGCAGCTTTATCTTCCGCTTTAGAAGCGGGTTCACTAAACCACTTGGGATCTACCTCTGCTCGACCACGAGATTGATTCTCTAGGGAGGCCTTACTCAATAACTGACATAAATTGAGATAGCCAGAGTGGTTTTGAACTAAAAGTAATAAACGATGCGGTTGATCTGGGTCCTGGGGGTTGCTGATCCAAACGTCTGCACCTGCAATCGGCTTAACTCCGCTTGAGCGTGCAGCACTATAAAAACGGACTAAGCCAAATAAATTACTCAAATCAGTGAGGGCTAAGGCCCCCATACCGTCTTTTTCGGCTGCAGCTACCGCATCATCAATACGAACGACGCCATCCGTAATTGAAAACTCGGAATGGACGCGCAGATGAACAAAACGGGGTGAAGCCATGAGATCATTTTAGCTGTGCTGAACCTCAAAAACCCCTCATCCCCAGCCGACGGCTATCGCGGGCGCTTTGCCCCCTCGCCTACCGGCCCGCTTCATGCGGGATCCTTGGTTGCTGCCCTGGGGAGCTGGTTAGATGCCCGACAAAATCAAGGGAAATGGCTCATCAGAATTGAGGATTTAGATACCCCCCGCTGCATTCCGGGGGCAGATCAAGAAATCCTACGCCAATTGCTTGCCTGCGGCCTTAGCTGGGACGAGGAGCCAACATGGCAATCAAAGCACCAAGATCGCTATAAAAAGGCTCTAAAGCGCTTAAATGAGCTCCAAACCGTCTATCCCTGCACCTGCTCTAGGCAAAGCATTGCAAGCGCTCTAGAGGCTCGTGGCGAAGTCACGCCTCGCAATCAAGAAATGGTCTACCCAGGTAGTTGCCGCCCCGAACAAATACCCCAAAATGAAGATGAAGGCATCTTCGCCACTGAAGTGGCCTGGAGACTTGCCCTTCCCCCAGATCTCAATATTCATTTTGAAGATCTAGCCCTAGGCAAGCAAATTCAAGATCTCAATCGAGAGGTAGGGGATTTTGTATTGCGTCGTCGGGATGGCATATTCACCTATCAACTTGCCGTAGTGGTAAACGATGCAGAGCAAGGCATCACTCATATTGTGCGTGGTGCAGATTTACTTAACAACACAGCACGACAAATACATCTGCAAAGTATTTTGGGATACCCAACACCAAGCTACTTGCATCTGCCACTGGTGCTCGATGAGCATGGTGAAAAACTCAGCAAGCAAACTTTGGCGAGTGCTATTCATACTGAGAATGCTCAACAGGCTTTACGAGAATTACGTAAAGCTGGAGAGCACTTAGGATTGAGGGATCTTCCGAGTGGAAAAGATACTTCGATTGCTGAGTGGCTTTTAGCTGCCACCCAGGCTTGGAATAGAAAAATTACTTCTTCTTAAAGCCACCGAGCAAAGCACCAACAGCCGGTCTTGCAGGCGTAATACCCACTTTTTTCTCTTCAGGATTGCTAGCCTCTGATGATGACTTAGTAGCAGCGCTAGGCTCATAAGGCTTATAGAAAAATGGGTCCGACATTTTGGCCGGTGCCTCTGATCTAGATGAGCTTCTGCTAGGAGTGTAGCTAGGATTACCTTCGGGTAGCGGCTGGACGTCCAACTTGCGTTTCATCAACTTTTCAATATCGTCGAGTAAGCGTTTTTCGCTAGCATCGACCAATGCAATCGCATCGCCCTTACTGCCTGCGCGACCCGTACGACCAATGCGGTGAATAAAGTCTTCCGCATTAAATGGCAACTCATGATTAATAACGCAAGGCATTGAAGGAATATCCAAACCACGTGCAGCCACATCTGTTGCAACCAAAGCCTCGATTGCGCCAGATTTAAATGCATCTAAAGTGAGGGTACGTTCACCCTGACTCTTATCACCATGAATAGCACCCGCTTTAATACCATCGCGCTCCAAAGAACGGGCTAATCGAGCGCAACCTAAACGACTGTTAGTAAAGATGATGCACTGACGAGATAAACCTTGACGAGTGCGCGCCTCAAGGACTTTCACAATCGCGCGTTGCTTGTCAGCACTGGACACCATATGCACTACTTGCTTGACGGTATCTGCTGCAGCATTCTGACGAGCCACCTCAACAGTGACAGGTGTACGCAAATAACTTTGCGCTAACTTCTTAATCTCAGGTGAGAACGTTGCCGAAAACAAAAGCGTTTGGCGCTGCGCTGGAATCAAATCAATAATGCGTTGTAAGTCTGGCAAGAAGCCCATATCCAACATGCGATCGGCTTCATCTAATACCAAAATTTCTACTTGGGAGAGATTGGCAACTTTAGAGCCAATGTGATCTAGCAAGCGTCCCGGGGTGGCAATCAAAATCTCTACGCCACCACGCAATGTGGCAACTTGCTCTTTCATATCCACGCCACCGTACACCACGGCAGCACGCAAATCAGTGTGCTTGGAATAGCTTGCTGCATTCTCGGCAACCTGCACAGCTAACTCACGTGTCGGCGTTAGCACCAGCGCACGAATTGGGTGACGAGCCGGCGAAGCGCTGCTGCTTGCGTGACGCAGAATCTTTTGGATGATCGGCAACACAAAAGCAGCCGTCTTACCAGTACCGGTTTGGGCTGCGCCCATCAAATCGCTTCCCGCCAAAACGTGCGGAATAGATTGCGCTTGAATCGGAGTTGGGGTGTTGTAACCCTGCTCAGATACCGCTTTTTGAATCTTTGGATCTAAGCCAAAGTCAGCAAAGGTAATTGTTGCTGGGGTGGCGCTACTCTCAGTAGCACCGGTAGGGGAATTTATTTCAGGAACAGTATTTGTCAAGGTAACTTACAGAATGGCTGCAATGCCGGCCTTCGCGGTTTCGGCATCCTCAGTCGATTTAACGCCGGAAACGCCGACTGCGCCGATGGTAAACCCATTTACCTCGATATTGACGCCACCTTCCAACATGCCCGAAATATGTGGGGCAGATAAAAAGGAAATACGTCCGTTATTAATAATTTCTTCGTAGACACGGCTCTCACGTTTACCCATTGCAGCAGTGCGTGCTTTTTCTTGAGCGATATAGGCAGAAACAGGAGCACAACCATCACGACGAGTTAATCCCAATACATGTCCGCCATCATCACAAACAGCGATAGTCACTGCCCAGTTATTTTTAGCTGCATGCTGATCAGCCGCAGTCAAAATCTTTTGAACATCAGCCTGGGTTAAATACGGTTTAGTTGCCAACATGTGAAATCTTTCTGTCTCGAATATGTTTTATTTGATGAAAGTACTATCTATATAAGTACTTGAATTATAAGGGATGTTAGCCGATAGATTCACCAGCCGACACCCCATTCACACCCAACTTACTGATTATTTTAGAAATTCTTGGGCAGCAACAACACCGCTTGCCTTGGGCTTATAGCCCATCGCGCCCAAACTCATCTCTACTCCACTGAGCGCAGCCATCAAGCTGAGCTCATTGCAATCACCCAAATGACCAATACGGAAGGCCTTGCCTTTGATTTTTCCAAGGCCCGTACCCAGGGATAAATTGAATTTCTCCAGAGCATGCTTACGCAGAACATCCGCATCCATACCTTCTGGTGTAGCAATACAAGTGAGTACTGGCGAGTAGCAATCTTTATCCTGACACTGGACTTCTAAGCCCCAAGCATTCACCGCTTCACGGCAAGCAGCAGCAAGACGCTGGTGGCGAGCAAAGATATTGTCTAAGCCTTCAGCCATCATCATGTCCAAAGCCTCATGCAAGCCATACATCAAATTGGTACTAGGCGTAGTTGGCCAGTAGCCTGATTTATTGGACTCCAAGATCTCATCCCAAGCCCAATAGGCCTTAGACATCTTGTTCGTTTTACTGACTTCAATTGCGCGTGCTGACAAGGCATTAAAGCCAATGCCAGGAGGCAGCATTAAACCTTTTTGTGAGCCAGACACGGTAACGTCCGCACCCCATTTGTCGTGCTCGTAGTCTGCAGAGCCCAAGCCAGAAACGCTATCCACCAACAGCAGTGCTGGGTGCTTGAGAGAATCAATTGCCTTACGAACTGCGGCAATATTGGAAGTTACACCCGTAGAGGTTTCGTTATGGACTACACAAACTGCCTTGATTTCATGACCAGTGTCTTTACGTAAACGTTCTTCAATGACAGAGGCGTCAACACCCCAACGCCAAGTATCTTGACCAGGCTTAGTCACCACCTCAACATCCAAACCAAGACGCTTACCCAAAGCGCGCCACAAATTAGCGAACTGACCGGTTTCATAAAACAGTACCTTGTCACCAGGATTGAGGACATTAACCAAAGCCCCTTCCCATGAACCTGTTCCTGAGGCGGAATAAATAATGACTGGTTGCTCAGTCTTAAAAATCTTCTTAATACCCTCTAGAACCTTGAGACCAAATTCACCGAATTCGGGTCCACGGTGATCAATCGTTTGATAGCTAATTGCCCGCAGGATCCGGGATGGCACTGGGCTTGGGCCAGGAATATGTAAAAAATGACGCCCTGAGAGGTGGTTATCTAGTTTTAGCATGCTGAGTCTCGCTTGGTTTTTGTTGTTAATCTTGCTGGCCAGTGTAAGTCACTTTTTAGTAATTTACAATTTTGTATGCAAAATATTTTTCAAATAAGTAAAAAATAAGCAATTTATAGCGTTATTTTAAGCTATTGATAGGTTATAGTAAATATGTATACAAAATTAAGGCATTTCAAATGATGCTCACTGCACCCCCAAATACCCAAAACTTACACGAGGTCACCTTCCAAAAGCTGCGAGCTTTATTGGTAGAGGGCGCCATTACGCCGGGGAGCAAATTGAATGAGCGTGAGTTAGCAGAACAGCTCAATGTGTCACGCACCCCTATTCGCGAGGCAATTCGACGTTTGGCTGCCGACGGCTTAGTTGAGCTGATTGCCAACCGCGGAGCGATTGCAGTACAACTCACGCGGGATGACATCCTTCACACCTTTGATGTGATTGCGAACTTAGAGGGCTACTCTGGCGAACTAGCAGCACAAAACATTAGCGATCAAGCTCTCATTGAACTTGAAGCACTCCAATATGAAATGATGGCCTCGTATGCTCGCAGAGATCTCTCGAGCTACTACCAACTCAATCTCAAGATTCACCAGGCCATTAATCAAGCGGCAAATAATCCCGTCTTAAGTCAGCTCTTTACCCAAGTCAATGCCCGTATTGAGGCACTGCGCTTTCGCTCCAATCAAGATGGCGTGAAATGGGAGAAAGCAGTGGGCGAACATCAAGAGATGCTGGACGCATTAAAAGCTCGCGATAGCGCACGCATGCGCAAAGTCATGATGCAGCACGTCATGAATAAACGTGATGTAGTAATCCAATTAGTTGACTCAGAATCCAAACAGAAAGTTGCAGCATGAACAAGCCACTCGATTTACCACTTCCAGAATTCGTTGCTAACAAGGCAGAGTTAGCCAAGCGCCTAAGGCAAGAAACCTCTGGCGAAGTCATGACCGATATGGCTAGTCGTGGACGTTATGCAACTGATGCATCTATCTACCAAGCTATGCCTGTCGCCGTCTTTGTTCCCAAAACTGCTGAAGATATTGCGACAGCTATTCAGATTGCAGCTGATTTAGGTGTACCAGTTTTGCCTCGTGGAGGCGGCACCAGTCAGTGCGGACAGACTACCGGCACAGCATTAGTAATCGACAATACGAAATACTTTCGCAAACTCTTGCATGCTGATCCAGAAAAGGCAACTGCAGTAGTTGAGCCTGGCATTGTTTTAGATCACCTCAATGCTGCACTCAAACCCCATGGCCTCTGGTACCCAGTAGACGTCTCTACCGCTGCACAAGCAACAATAGGCGGCATGGCTGGTAACAACTCTTGCGGCAGTCGCTCTATTGCCTATGGAAACATGGTGCATAACGTTTTGGGTATTGATGCTTGGTTAGCCAATGGGCAAGTAGCAAGCTTTGGAAATTACGCCAATAGCTCTGGCGTAGCAAAACAACTCGGTGACTTTGTAAAAGGTTTGGCTAATAAACTCCAACCTGAAATCGAAGCGCACTTCCCCAAAGTATTGCGCCGTGTTGCCGGATACAACTTGGATGTCTTTCATCCACAAAGCGAGCGCCCCTATACACAAGATGGCAGTGTGAATTTGGCACACCTGTTGGTGGGTAGCGAAGGCACTTTGGCGTATTTCAAATCACTTGAATTGAAATTGGCGCCCTTGCCACAACACAAAGTGCTTGGAGTAGTAAACTTTGCAAGCTTCTTCAAAGCAATGGATAGCGCGCAGCATATCGTCAAGCTTGGGCCCACTGCAGTTGAATTAGTCGATCGCACCATGATTGATTTAGCGCGTCACAACCCTAGCTTTAAGAAAACCATTGAGACCGCTCTCATTGATGCTAGCGGCCCCACTCCTGAAGCAATCCTATTGGTGGAGTTCTCTGGTGAAGCGCACGCACCCTTGCTTGAGAAACTAAAGTCTTTACAGGGCCTGATGAGTGACCTAGGTCTGCCAGGCTCAGTAGTTGCTATGCCTGATGCTGGCTTGCAAAAGAATTTATGGGAAGTACGTAAGGCCGGCTTAAACATCATGATGAGCCTTAAAGGTGATGGTAAGCCAGTGAGCTTCATTGAAGACTGCGCAGTCCCGCTCGAGAGTCTTGCTGAATATACACAAGCGCTCACAGATGTATTTTCTAAATATGGTTCACGAGGCACTTGGTATGCACATGCTTCAGTAGGCACGCTCCACGTACGCCCCATCTTAGACATGCGCCGTGATGGCGCACAAAAAATGCGTGCCGTTGCTGAAGAAGCATCTGCATTAGTTCGCAAATACAAAGGTGCATATAGTGGCGAGCACGGCGATGGACTCTGCCGTGGTGAATGGATCTCCTGGCAATTTGGCCCTAAGATTACCGAAGCACTTGCAGAAATTAAGCATGAGTTTGATCCGAATGGATTATTTAATCCTGGCAAGATTATTGACCCACCGAAGATGGATGATGCGAGTAATTTCCGCTTCCCACCAAGCTATAAGGTCATTCCACTTCAGCCCGCTTTAGATTGGTCTGCCTGGAACGTACAAAATAATCCTGTCACTGAAGAGACCAGCGCACCGGGTACTGGCGGCGACCCAGCAATGGGCTTAGCCAAAGCAGTAGAGATGTGCAATAACAATGGTCACTGCCGTAAATTTGATGCGGAAGTAATGTGCCCAAGTTATCGCGTGACGCGTGATGAAAAGCATCTCACCCGTGGTCGCGCCAATACCTTACGTCTCGCACTCTCCAATCAACTGGACATCAAAGATGAAAGCTCACCCCTTGGTAGCGACGCTATTAAGGAGGTGATGGAGCTCTGTGTCAGCTGCAAGGCCTGCCGCCGTGAATGCCCTACTGGCGTCGATATGGCGAAGATGAAGATTGAGTTTTTGTCGGCTTACAAAAAACGGGTTGGGCACTCATTACGAGATCTAGCCGTTGCCTATCTACCAAAATATGCACCAATGATTAGCAGCATTCCTGGCTTGCCTGCGCTCCTCAATCTACGTAACCATATTGCGCCGATTGCTCAATTGCAAGAATGGATCATGGGCATCTCTGCTCAAAGAAGTTTGCCGATCTGGAAAGCAAAAACATTCTGGAGTAATCAGAATGCAATTACACCTTATCAATTTACCCCGGCCGAACTCAGTCAAGATGATGTCAATGGCCATAAAGGCGTTGTACTGTTGGCAGATACCTTCAATGCCTATTTTGAAGATGAAAATCTGCAAGCAGCGCTCGCTGTACTCAAGGCCGCTGGATATCGCGTCCATATTCCGCAGAAGAGCTTGGCTAAGGAAAAATTAGACTCCACACCAAATACGTGCTCCAAGGAATTTTGCTGTGGCCGTACCTACCTAGCCGCTGGCATGGTCGACAAAGCCAAAGCTAGCTTAGATGAGTTGGTAAATCATCTTGCGCCATTTGCAGAAAAAAATATTCCCATCATTGGTCTAGAGCCTTCTTGCCTGTTCACCTTAAAGGATGAGGCTTTAGTCATGGGATTTGGTGAGCGTGCAGTGACTGTAAGCAAACATGTGCAACTCTTAGAAGAATTTTTAGCTAAAGAAGTAAAGAGTGGAAAACTTCAACTTCAATTAAAACCAGCATCCCGTCCAGTCTTATTTCATGGTCATTGCCATCAAAAATCATTTGCGGCTGTAACACCAGCGATAGAGCTCTTGAAGCTAATTCCGAATGCCGAACCTAAACTGATTGAATCATCATGCTGCGGTATGGCAGGTAGCTTTGGTTATGAATCAGAGCATATTGAGGTATCAAAGCAAATGGCTGAAGCAAGCCTATTGCCAGCGATACGGAAGGCGCCAGATAGTTGGGTTGTTGCAGATGGGACAAGCTGTCGCCACCAGATTGCCGATGGCACACAAAGAGACGCGGTACATATTGCCAAAATTTTGGCAGCCCATCTTTGAATTAAACGGCTGAATGATTCACTTAGCGTATGACGCCGTAAGCTAGCATCAGAAGCGTTCCAGTCAATAGGGCTGGAACGAGGCGGTGTGCTGGCTTAGAAACCATCACACCAAGACTGAGAAGACAAATCAGAATCCGAATCCATAATGGCACCGTTGCTAATAGGCCAATTGGCATCAAGACCATTCTGACTACTAAAGCTGCAACCATGGCATAAGTTACCGCGGCAAGCCAACGAAAGATTTCGCTCTCTTGGTTAATTTTTTTGGCGAGCAAAACACCAATGGCACGGCAAAAATAGGTTCCAAGAGTCGCACCAGCTAAGGCAATCCATAAACCCCAGCCTTGAAGAGCAGTATTCATTAACCTATGACCCCTGCTTTCTTACGCAATACTTTGCGATCAAATAAATAGGCAGCAGTTCCAGCGACTAAACCAGTCGTCAGCAAGCTGGTATCGCGATCCAAGATAAAGAAAAATGGGCCTAGTACAAATCCCAGGCCAATGGCAATTCGATTAATCCAGACCTTTACCTCGGTAAATGTCAGCAAAAAGAATAAAGGGTTAATAAAAACTAGGCCAAGGGTAATCGCCGGCGGAACCATACCAGCCAAGTAGTAACCCAAAATAGTTCCGGGCACTGAGATTAGCCAACACAGCAAACCAAGCCCTATGAAATAACTCAATCGATGTTTGGCCTCAATAGTCTGAAACTCACGCATGGAGATGGCCCATGCAGTCATTGCTAGCAGATGAACCGAAGCGTAGAGGCCATGGTTACGATCTTTTTCATGAAACTGAGGAAAAAGTGTCACGGTCATCGTGATAAAGCGCGTGGAAGTCAAAGTCACTGCCAGTGCAATAGCTAATACAGAAGATCCCGTTATTGCCATCTCTAGCAATACCACCTGACCAGGCAATGCAAACATCAAAAAACTAGTGGCACTGGTAAACCAGACATCCATGCCGTTCGTTTTGCCCATCGCACCAAAACCCACCATGCCTGCAAACAAGACCATAGCAGGAGCGCCTGCAGCATCCCGAATGCCAGACCAAAAAGCATGACTGGAATCTTTAAAGCGCTGTACACCCGAACCCTCTAGAGCAATTTCGCTAGGGTCTATATAGGGTTTATCGGCTAATGACATGAAATCATTGTAAGTGAGATGGGGCGCAAGCTTTCAAAGTGACTAGGCATCCAGGGCCCACTGAATATGCTCAGCTACCAAGTCATCTGAGCTTGGTAGGCCAGCCAATAAAGCCTCCCTGAGGGAGCGCTGATCAATCTCCGATACCTCGCCATCAGCCAAGGCATTCCCCATCGCAACGGCTAGGTTTCTGCGCCAGCGAGAGTAGCCGATACGGCGGATGGCACTGCCCTCATGACGTTTTTCGAATTCTTCCTCAGTCCAAGACCAAAGCTGCAAGAGACTAGCCTTTCCGAGACCATGTCGTTCAGCAAAATCAGGCAAGGCTGTACGCTTTGCAAATTTATTCCAAGGGCAAATCAGCTGACAGTCGTCACATCCGTAAACACGATTGCCCATCGCTCTACGAAATTCCACCGGAATGGCATCTGGATTTTCAATCGTTAAATAAGAAATGCATCGGCGTGCATCTAATTGGTATGGTGCTGTAATGGCTTGTGTGGGACATATATCAATACAAGATTGGCAAGTACCACAATGTGAATCTTCTTCTTGGTCAACTGGCAACGGAACATCTACCAAGATTTCACCTAAAAAGAATGTGGACCCAGATTCACGATTAAGTAGCAAGGTATGTTTACCTCGCCAACCTAAGCCTGCCTTACGAGCCAACTCCACCTCCATTAATGGTGCTGAGTCGGTAAATACGCGATAACCAAATGAGCCAATTTTCTTTTCGATGATTTGCGCAAACTCCTGCAAACGATTGCGCATCACCTTGTGATAGTCGCGCCCACGGGCGTACATGGATACAACTGCCTGGGTCGGCTCAGCTAAACGCTGCCACTCATGGTCAAAGTCTATTTCAGGAGATAGGTAGTTCATCGTGACGCAAATGACCCTAACAGTACCTGGAACCAGCATGCCGGGATCAGAGCGTAAATCAGCATGTTTAGCCATGTACTCCATCTGGCCATGACGCCCTTGATCTAACCACTCACGCAGCCTCTCTGTGGCCGATCCAAGATGGGTATCAGTGATGCGCAAGCCATCAAAACCCAACTGACGAGACTGCTCATTAAGCCATTCACGAAGATGGATCTGATCAACAGCGTTCGGTATTTGGGAAGAAGTCATACGTAATACAGAATGTATCTTAATAATTGAATAAACTAGGCAAATGGCTCAGAATTCATTTACTCAACATTGTAGGCAAGAAGCGGATACGATCGCCTTGGCACAAAAACTTGCCTCCAGCCTCAGCCACCTATTTCAGGCAGATCAAAGTATTCACCTCAATATCTCTCTAGAAGGCGATCTTGGAGCCGGCAAAACCACCTTTGCTCGTCACCTGATACAAGCCCTTGGATATTCAGGACGAGTGAAGAGCCCGACCTATACCTTGTGCGAACCCTACCCCATTGAACTCAACAGTGGCAATCCATCGTCAGCAGCAAGCATTACAGCTCATCACTTTGATCTTTATCGCATGAGAGATCCACTAGAGTGGCAAGAAGCTGGCTTTGCAGAACATTTTGATGAGCCTGGATTCTGCTTGGTAGAGTGGCCAGGGAAAGCTGAGGACACCCTACCTGCTTTTGATATTGAAATTCATCTCAGCGCCGGCGAAGATGAGAATGCAAGACAAATTGAGCTCAAAGCAAACTCCGAACACGGGATTGCTGCCATAGAGAAATTACACGCCCAATAGAGATGAGTAAGTTACCCCTCAATTCCTCCAGAAGAAAGCATCTCAAAACTTCAGCAAAGATGCTGGGTTTTATTCTCTTTTTTGGCGAGGCGGAGATTGCTTGGGGCGCTAAGATATTGGGCGTACGCATTTGGCCAGCAGAAGATTACACGCGGATCACGCTCGAATCCGATAAAGCACTACCTATCACCCAACAATTACTCACCAATCCCGATCGCTTGGTAGTTGATGTTCAGGGCATGGAATTTAACTCCACCCTGAAAGACCTGGTAGCCAAGGTCAAACCTAACGATCCCTACGTTTCACAAATTCGTGTGGGGCAATTTCAACCTGGCATGGTGCGTTTGGTATTTGACCTCAAAGAACCAGTTAAACCTCAACTCTTTACGCTAGATCCCATTGCGGAATATCAATACCGTATGGTTCTCGATCTCTATCCAGCGACACCGCCAGATCCTTTAATGGAATTAGTTAGGAGTAGTGCCCGCAAAGAAAGTGCACTAGAAAAAGCTAATGAAGAAATCGATTTGATTGCGCAATTTGCTAGCCAGAAAGAAAAAGAAGCTCCAAAAGCCCCGGTAGCTCAAGCCATTCCAGATGTAAAACAACCTGCAGCTCCAGCAAAACACAAGCGCCTCATTACCGTTGCCATCGATGCAGGCCATGGTGGAGAGGATCCAGGCGCAATTGGCGCGATGGGATCCAAAGAAAAAAATGTTGTTCTTTCTATTGCGAAACGCTTGCGCGACAAAATTGATAATGATGCGTACATGCGCCCTTTTCTTACTAGAGATGGTGACTACTTTGTGCCACTACATACGCGAGTGCAAAAAGCACGTCGAGTGGAGGCGGATTTATTTGTCTCGATTCATGCAGATGCATTTATCGAGCCCAGAGCCAAAGGCGCTTCCGTTTTTGCCCTATCCCAAATGGGTGCCAGTAGCACTACTGCACGCTGGATGGCCAACAAAGAAAATGCCTCGGATTTAATTGGCGGCATCAATATCAAGACGCAAGATAAGCAGGTTGCTAACTTATTACTAGATATGTCGACCACCGCCCAAATCAAAGACTCGCTTCAAGTGGGCCAGTCGATCTTGAAGCAAATTGGTGGATTTGCTCCGCTACATAAAAACAAGGTGGAGCAAGCCAGCTTTGCCGTCCTCAGAGCGCCTGATATCCCCTCAATCCTGGTTGAGACAGCCTTTATCAGCAACCCTCAAGAAGAGGCTCGCCTCAATGATGACGCTTATCAAGACCGCATTGCTGAGGCAATTTTGAGAGGAATTAAGGACTATTTCTCCAAAAATCCACCTGTTGCCAGACGCGCTAACGCCTAGCGCACTTGTAAGTACAAGGCATACAGGGCAACACCCGAAAACCGGGGAAGCCAAACCAAGTTCTTGCTATAATTTCTGTCTTACTGGGTCGGTAGCTCAGTCGGTAGAGCAGCGGACTTTTAATCCGTTGGTCGCGAGTTCGAATCTCGCCCGACCCACCAGTAATACAAAGGGATCACAGCAATGTGGTCCCTTTTCTTTTGGCTATTTGAAATGTCATGGTCACTGCTTGGAACAATGCGGAACTGAATGGACGTTTCAAGTGGGGATGATCTACGCTGGGTGAGACTCATGGACCGCGAGCGTCTCGAAACGCGACAGTTTGTCGGGTAAGCCGACAATCATGATTAATCAAACTTCTTTAAATAATCATCAAGCTCTCGACAAAAAATGCAGTAGTCGCAAAACGAACTTGACCAAGCGGTAAGATCAGTATTGGAGACTTGATGGCTACCAAAGCCATCGATAACCATGAAGTGAGCACAATCATCTATAGCATTAATAAGGCTTACATGCTTCGGCTCCAAATATATGAGTTGCCCTAATACCCTTCCAATTGCAACTCTACTTCTTCGATTGTGATATTCAAAGTATTGAATCCAATTTGCTGCAACACCAGGATAACCTATGCGCAATGGTGCCTCTGAGTAGGGGTGAATTTTTGCAAATGCTAAGCTAACGTCTTCGACGTTCAAGTTTTTCAATGTGAGAGCAACACTGGAAGCCTTGCTTATTTCCGACAATTGCCCAAGGCAAGATCCAGTTATCGAATTGGAATGCCTCCCAACATATGGCCAGATAGTTTTTCTATCTGATACTGCTTTGAGATGAACTACAAAGAAATAAAAAATAAAACTAGCTAAAACTGAAATCAAAATTGCATCGAAAACTACACCAAAATCATATATCAGCTGACTTGATGCAGGAATAGAATTTAAGAAAATAACCTTAATTCCAAGGATTACCAACGCTATCAAGGCAATTAAATTAGCTTCTATGGGGCATGTTTTCAAATACTTCAACATATCAACCCCTTAACCGATCTTTAAAAGGTAAAAGATTGCTAGAAATCCCCATTTGCGATTCAAATTTCTCCACAAATTCAATCGAATTATTTAGAGCCCACAATAAGGTTTTATGACTAGACCACGCTCTTGGAAATAAAGGTGTTTCCGTTGGATAAAACGAACTGCCAATTGCTTTACCAGATATAGCTACAGAAATTTTTCGATGCTCTACTTGCTCATCAGACCACTCTGGTCTGTAATGAACAAAACCATTTCTGAGTTTAATTAGCGCATCAATATCTTGATAAGGTCGACCGCCTTTTTCTAAGGCAGGTTTATTTGCAAGGAATAATGCCAAGTCATACTTCTCAACAGTTGGCTTTTTTTCGTACAACTCCCACAGCTTAGCAACAACATCAATTCGTAAATCGGGGAATATAACGTCTTTATATAGAACAAATAGCTCGTTAGCGTAAGCCTCCAAAGCGGCTACCAACGAAAATATCGTAGCAATAGAAAAAGACTGTATTTCCTCAAAGAAATCCCCAAACACTTCACCAACATGGTCAGTCTCTAACTGGCCAACTTTTCTTGAAAAAGATGCTGCAGATAAAAAATGTGTAATTGATAGACTTGAAATAACTCTTGATTGAATTGAGTCAACTGCAGAAACAGCCTCCAAAGATGACACAGAAACATTGGCATCAGTCACAGACATGGCTCCAAGAAAAAATCAACCATTCTTCGACGAATTCTTATAAAGCAATACCAACCCAGTTATTGGGGCAAAGAAGAATCCCATAAAGAACCAAAGCCAAGCATTGCGATTGGTTGTCTGCGCCCAATAAGCACAGAAGATCCCAAACAAGAAAAAGCCTACCCCAGAGTATTCATTCATCATAGTAATTTACAAGTCCCAAAAGCAATTCCACCACGACCGTTGTTTTCAACAAACCTCAAGTCTGGAAAGAGTTGAATGTCGTACTGACTTCTAAATAAGTAGAACTTCTTGTATCCCACATGCTTATCTACTTCTACCCTATCAATATCGTAGGAATCACAAGTGACTTTATTGTCGTTGGGTTTAATACTGCATCTATCGACTTTGGGTTTGTCTGAATCGTGGATTCTGAAGGAAAACTTGTACTTTTCCATTTGAGCTGGCTGGTAGACATTCTCAAAGTCCAGCTTTCTCGTAGCTGTACAGTCATAACTGGCGGCATTGACTAGTCCAGCCGCTAGCAGTAATCCCAGGAATACAGAGTATTTCATTAAAAGCCTTTGGCAACTGAAGGGCTGGCTCAGTTTAGTTACGTGATTGATAACTGTCTAGCCCTGATCTAGAGGGTTTTATAACTAACAAGTGTCCTGTTTCGAGACACTTGTTATAGAAATTTCACCAAAGATTCTTCGTGAACTATCTTTATGGGAATGCCATCGGAGCGATATTGAATAGCTTTCTCGACTTTAGCGCCAAAATTACCATGCTTCCATTGATCGCTGCCTAAGCCGCCCACTACCAAGTAATTTAACTTTTTAGTGACACCAGCCAGTATCAAACCACCCCTCTTGGAGATCTCATTGGCACACTTATCCTTATCGCCCAATAGAAAATTTCCACTTAAACAAAAGGTATGGGATGCAAATTCAATTACATCTAGCTCGTCTGGATGAAAATCGATCTCCTCAGCAACCTGCGAGACTTTAGCAAGAGCGCCCGCAGTAATTGCACTCAGACTATTCAACAAAGAGCTGCGCTCATTTTCTGAAACTATTCTATCGGAAAGTATTTGCTTAAGTTGCTGCGCAATCACACTCCCAGGCCACGAAGTTGAAACTGTAGGATTCGCCTTAATCCAGTCATTAACAAACATGATTTCAGAATCATGTAAATGCCTATCCGAGATTACGGCACCAACAATATCTAATAAGCTCTTGCAGGCCTCACTTACCTTAGGCGTAAGGCTACTTGCGGCTCTCTGATAGGCATTTTCAGATGTGTTTTTAAATACGTAATCGTTTGCGGTCAAAAGATTTTTAAGGTAATTTCCATTGCCTGTGGAATGGAAAAGACAAGCACTTAATGTATCTACATCTCCTTCTGCTGAATGGGCATTAATTTGTGGGATATCTAATGCCGACGCAACCGAAGATAAAGATTTCCCCGATGCAAATGGCCAAGGCCATTGGTTGATGGTGCAGCGCCAGGATTTATCCTTGATTCCAGGGTAAAGCGGCTGAAGCATTCGACTATCAAAATCAGCGTTGTGCGCAACAATAACATCAGCATTAGATAGTAAAACCGCAACTTTCTCGTGATCGAAATCCCGACCAGCAAGGTCTGCTTTAGAGATTTTATGAACCTTTTGCGCCATAAAACTAATCGGGACCGTTGGCTCACGCCTACCGCTGTAAGTATCTAGCTTTGCAACTAAATTGCCGGTCGAATCTACTTCATATAAAGCTGCAGCTATTTCAATGGGCTCGTCCGAGCTAGAAACTCCGCTAGTCTCTGTATCAAGCACTAATACCTTAGTCATCGGACTCCTCAGAAGCGCAAAGTAATTTAACGTTAGAGGTATAGGTAACAGGCACACCTGTTCGTGTGCATATCATTCGTATTTCACTCTCTAGATCTATATCCAGATTTTCCCCACGAAGACCCTGCCACATAGCCACATAAAGCAGACCACCATATTTATTCTTAGTTTTGAGGGGCTTACCCACGCCACCCTTCCAACCCAACATAACTAATTCACCATTTTTAGCTCTTGCAGCCAATTCTGGGTCTGACTTTGCCTTATCCCTTCCGGTTTCCCAAGATGTTATTAATCCTTGGTCCTCACCATTCCATAAAACATCGTAATCAGTGGTTTGCCGTTTGGACTCGGAAATATTGCGATAAATTCTCATAATTTCCAATCTTATCAGCCTGGCGAACTTATTCAAATTTCTATAGGGATTTGCTCCCGCATGCCTAGGAAAAGATATACATGGGACGCTAGGAACCCGGTTTCGCGACGCTAGCATAGCAATTTGCACTTATTTTCCAAAAAGCTCTTGAAAGAATTGATATCTCAGGTATCTTTATAAAAAAAAGAACATTTTGAGGTTTTTATGAGCAAGTGGATTATTTCTGTTTTATTACTTATTGAGCTTGGACTTGTAACGTTTGCACTATTTTATCTGAGCTTTTGTCATCCCGACGCTGTACCAGTTGCACTTAAAAACATACTGCTAAGCATCCTCTTTGGGGGTCTTGGCGGCACCATCTATTGTTTGCGAGGGGTCTACCTCAATGCATGCGTTCGCAAGAAATGGGATTCTGACTGGGCGCCTTGGTATCTCATAAGGCCATTTTTAAGTCTTGCCTTAGGGGGCATAAGCTATCTATTAATAAAGTCAGGGCTCCTTTTCTTAAATGCAAATCAAGGGGAGCTACATCAGCTTGGGATTTGGCTATTAGCCTTTTTGGCCGGCTTAAATGTAGATAAAACACTATCAAAAATTGAGTCTATAGGTCAATCAGTATGGGGAATTGAGCCATCCAAACAATCAGAAAAACATGAGGGTAAAAATGGATGATTTTTATGAGATAGATATTTTGGATGTTGATTCAGATAAGAGTGGTGATGCAATTTGCCTAAGATATAAACTTAATGGAGCAACGTATATTCATGTTGTAGACGGTGGGTTTCAGGATACAGGGAATATTCTCGTTACCCATATTAATGAGCATTATGATGACCCAATTCATATCAATCATGTAGTTCTCACACACAATGATCAAGACCATGCTGGCGGATTAAGAAAAATTCTTGAAGAATATGAAGTTGGCACCCTTTGGATGCTTAAACCATGGGACTATGCCCATGAAATTATTCATCGCTTCAGCAGGTATGCGTCCGTTGAAAGCTTGCAAAAAAAATTGCGAGAAATTTATTCAAATATTGATGCTCTTGAAAAAATTGCGATCGAAAATGGAATTGAAATCAGAGAGCCCTTTCAAGGAAAAAAAATTGGTGAATTTATAGTTTTATCGCCATCAAAAAAGGCTTACCTCGATCTAATTGTAGATTCACCAAAAACTCCAGACGCAAAAAACATAGCTGAGAATATTCAGAGGGCGGGGCTTACTACATTGCCATACCCTATACCCTTACCTCAGACTACACTCAACAGCTTTATGACATCACCACTCTCCACTCTTGGTGAAATTTATTCAAAAACAGTTGAATTTATCAAGTCAGCATGGGGTGACGAGAACCTATCTCAAGAAGAGACTAGCCCAGAGAATGAAATGAGCATTGTTCAGTATGCGAATTTACATGGAAGAAAAGTTTTATTAACTGGTGATGCAGGAAAAGCAGCGCTGAGAAGTTCAATTAACTATGCAACAACAATTGGAATTCAATTTCCTGGAATCAATTTTTTTCAAGTTCCTCACCATGGATCCAGAAGAAATGTTTCGTCAGAAATTCTTGATGAGATTCTTGGGCCCATACTAAAAAATAAACCTCTACCCGGAGAAGAGCAATTTACGGCAGTCGTGAGTGCAGCAAAGAAAGATGCTAACCATCCCAGGAAATCAGTCATTCGCGCAATAATTCATAGAGGGGGGAAGTTAGTCAAAACAGAAGGAAAGCATCTTCGCCATAGCCATAAAGCACCCCCTCGAACTGGTTGGGGCCCTGCTGAACCAGCACATTACCCAGATGATCAAGAAGCATAGAGTTAAGCAATCGATAGCCATACAAAATGACAGAAAATAAATTACCGCACCTAAAAGAAACAATACAAATAAGTGCCACCCCAAATGTGGTTTGGAGATTCCTTACTGAACCACAATTGCTTTCAAAATGGTGGTGGATATCACCACACCAAGGTAGAGTTGTTGAAATGAATGTCTCAGCATGTGGACACACAACCATTTCATCAATCATTAATGGTAGAGAAGTCCATAGTACCTACGTCTATATTCTAGTTGTCAAATGTCAGAAATTGATAGCGACTACCGCCCTGACTAAGCAACTTTACCCATCATCCTCCTCGCTTGCTGAAACCATAATATTTAACTTAAGGCCATTTCAAAATGGAACGGAACTGACAGTAGATGCTCATTTTAAAGATATGAACGTAGTAAGCTGGCTTTGGAATCGTGGTTACTACACAAAGTGGATCAATAACCTCACAACTCTAAAACAACTAGCCATTAGTTTGCAAGACCAGGTTTCGAAATCAAACTCAACTCCGCCTGCCCAGCCTTGATCTTTTGTCTAGCCCGCTCAGCCTTTATAGCCTCTTGATCTCGCTTTACTCGATCCTTCATTGATTTAAGTCTGGCTTGTTCTGGGCTTAGGGGCTTTATGGGTGCTATTTCATCGAATCTCATAGTTAACCAATCTGCAAGGGTTGATGTGGCACGTTTTTAGCGCCAAAGATAGCTTGAAACAACTTGTATGCCTGGGCTTGATTTTGGGCGTACAAAATCGTTTCTACCCACATCCCTGCTGCATTGACGGTTGCCTTATATCTTTTCATATAGATATTTAGCTTTTCTTAACCGTAAAGCAGTATGCATAAGGGCCTCTAGCAACTAGACGCCCTTATGCTTAAATTAATACCTTCAAAATTACATCCCTCTTTTGCTCCAGTGTGTAGCCAACAGTCCCATACATATTAAATTCACTCCCGCCACTACTATGCCCTGTAATGCTTTCTGCTAGACGTGTAGGTATGTCATTACGAGCCTTCATTCTGTCAATAATGGCATGCCTAAACATATGACTCTTAAAGTCAAATTGTTTAAGTGTTTTCTTAATAATTTGGGAGCAACTAGAATTTCCATTATCTCTTGCGTAATGCGGCACAAACCAGTCGCTGTTTTTCATTTTTGCAATCTTATATAGCTCTTTTGCAGCATCTAGTGACACGCCGCATAGCGGCACGGCTCTAATACTGGATTTGGTCTTTCTGTCGCTTAGGACATTTCGCCTAATCCACAAGTGCGGAATATCATGATCCAAGACACAATCTTCCAATCTCGCAAACAAAGGTTCGCTCAACCTAAATCCCGTATTGAGCTGTATCAGTGCCACCAGCTTATGTGCAGTCGAGTTTTTTAACAAATGCTCTTTTACTTGCTGTATTAACTGAGTGGTAATGATTGGCATAGAACGCTTTGTTTCACCCTCACCTCTAATTTTTAATGCCCTAAAAGGACTTAGCCTATCTATATCTAAATGTTTAAATGCGACATTGAGCATAGCGTTCAAAGTATTGTTGTGTTTACGAACGCTCGTAGGGCTTATGCCTCTGTTAAGTTGGTAATCTCTATATTCCGTAATATGCCAATGCTTGAGCTCTTCTAATGTTAAATCACCAAAGAACTCTTTAAAGCTACGAAAATGGTAGTTAGCATGCTTCACAAATGTTGGGCGATGAGAAGATTTAGCTTCATGCATATAGATTTCAAAAGCATCTGTAATCGTGGGTAGCTTGCCACTTTTTTGCCTTGCTAAATGCTCGCCAATAACCTTAGCAATAAACTCTTCTTCAAAATTCATACCATTGACATTAATTAATCTTTCAACTTTGTCAAAGACGATTGGATGGGGTTTTATTACAACTGCTCGCATAGTTTTCCTTATTAAAGTAAAGTTGGATTACTCAGCAATAGGCGCCACCTTGAATTTGAGATCCCCCAGCTTACCTACGAAATCCAGCTCTTAATAAGTCACTAGCATTTTCAATTTGTGCATCTAAATCACCTGCTTCTACTGCAACCTTAACCGCTTCAAGTGCCTTAATTAAATCTTCTGCACTATCAACTTGAATACTGGGTTTGCCTTTTGCTAACTCAAGTATTCGCGCTCCATATTTAATGGACACGCATACTTTGCCCTCCTCCGTCTGAAACCACCAAGGCTTGATCCTCTTGGGAACCTCCACTTGCTTACGCACCCCTGTGTGAGCATCCTTAATGCTACGGAACTTCATTAATACAAATGGGGTTCCCGATAACTGCCCTTTTGCTAATTGAATCTGCTCCCACAAATGACTAGATAACTTATTCCTACGAATAACAATGGCTGGTTGGTGCATCGGCTTTTTGACTGCTACTAGGTTGAGGCTACTTAATTGACTCATATGCATCTCCTTGTGATCAATGGCGTGATTGCCTATATACAGGTTAATTTCAGAGCTTTTTAAGGTCGACCTCTTTTTAGATCACGAGCAAATCGGCTCATTTTGGACATAAAAAATATGGTTTTTATTAACAAGGGCTAAATATTTACGAGTCGCGTAATGAGTTGCATTGAGATGCGAAGAAGAAATAAGTTGCAGTAAGAGATGCAGTTAGTTGCTGTATTGGGGGCAAATGAGTAGCTCTGAACAGCAACTCAAGCAACAGCAACTATCTTTTGTCTCTGCTACTCCTTGCATCTCAAGCAACACCGCGACTCCTTTCAATATTCAAGGAGATTAAAAATGAAAGAAATCACAGCCCGCTTATGGGAAAACAAGATGTACGGAACAACCTTCGGCAAAGGTCAATATCGCAAGGCCATCTATAACGGCACATTAGAGATCCCCAATCCTTATGCCAAGTATTTAGTAGATTTTGAGGAAGTTGAAGCCTGGTTTCACTTTCCAAAGAGTCCAGTGCATGTGGAAATGGCAGGACGCTTAAGCAATATCCCAGCTAATGAGGATGGAGTATTGATGAGTTGGATCTACCGCTACGAGAATGGCTCAAAAAGCCCTATTGAGGGATATGCGTCTTTGGATATGAACTACAGCAGAATTTATATTGAAATTAAAGATTCAGAGCACGGAATAAATGATTACTGGGAATTGCCAATCCGCAGCTGTATTGCCAGAATTCCCGGCAAACCCACCCCAGCACTGATAGCCACAACGCAATCAGAGCTAAATTCCCCTCAAAAACCGTCTACAAACGGCGTATTTGTCGGTGGGCATAAGCAAGCACTTGAGAACTTACAAAAATACGCTATCCAGTAATTTGAAGCATTAGCTAAGGTCGTCGTCTAAAGACGACAGATCTTAATGAAGATTGCTAAATACTTATAAGCAAATACGGGTTAAGAAAATAACTATATTCTTAACCCGATTTGTAAGTCATTGATTCTTGGAAGATCTTTTTGTCCTGTTACACGACAGTTAGCAAACAAACTGAGGTCGACCTTTTCCCGTTAAGGAAACATACTTAAAACGCACATTTTATTTATGACAGGAAAAACAAATGGCACAAGCAAAAACCTTATCTCAAGCAGAACTTGATATTGTTCTAGACTACGTCAGCACCAAAAAATATGCCTTGCGTGATCGCGCAATCATTCTTACCAGTTTTCTCGGAGGCCTTCGCGTAGCCGAAATAGCCTCTTTAACGATGGGTGATGTAGTGAACCCCGATGGCACCATTAAAAATGAGATTCGCCTCTCAGCCGCCCAGACCAAGGGCAAATATCCCAGAACCGTCTTTGTTTCGCAGCGTTTGCAGGTGGAGTTAGCCAACTACCTCACAACAAGACACGCCAAAGGCGCTGATATCCCCTTTTTTCACACAGATCACCGCTTACGCTTTAGCCCAAATGGCTTATGCGTTTGGTTTCACCAGCTGTATAAGAATGTGGGCATCAGTGGTGGTAGCAGCCACTCTGGAAGGAAGTTCTTTATCACCACCTTGGCTAATAAAGGCATTGGCGTGCGAATCTTAGCCTCATTAGCTGGTCATCGATCCATTGCGGTGACTCAAAGGTACATCGATGTCAATGATGAGCAAAAGAGACAGGCCGTTGAACTGATCTAAGTGAGTTCGGACTCAAAGACTTTGCCCAGGGTTGTGCCATGGTGAAATGTCAGTCCGATTGCATAAAAATCATGCTATAATGCAATCATGCAGCATGAATATAGGAGAATGCCATGGGCGCAGTCATAGATCACCAGGTTATTAAGTCGATTGGATCAAGCGGACAAATTTCGCTTGGTAAAGAGCATGCAGGACGTCAAGTACTAGTAGAAACGCCTGAGCCAGGGGTTTGGGTGATTCGTACAGCCACGGTTATTCCTGATAATGAACGTTGGATGCATACGCCTGCCGTTAAAAAGGACTTATCGGCTGCTCTAGCTTGGGCACAAAAAACCCCGGCAAAAGCGACTGATCTTTCTAAATTAAAAATGGCTAAAGCGCATGGCACGAAACGTAAAGCCTGAGCCATTAGTTGAGCTTGATCTCAATAGCCCGGTCTTTCAATCTACCTGGGAGACATTGGAGTTAGCCGAACAAGAGAAGGCCTTTGCTACTTTTGAGAAGATCACGCAACTGACCTGGAACCAGGTTTACCGTGACAAAGGTCTCAAATGGGAAAAGATTCATAGTATCCCCGCCCCAAAGGGTATCGATGCACTCTACTCGTTTCGGGTTAGCAAATCAATTCGGGGGATCGGCTTTAGAGAGGATCACTTTCTTAGAGTGTTATTAATTGAGCCAGACCACGATGCCGCCTACGGAAAAAAGTAATCAACTAAGCAGCTAATCAGCAATTAGACTCTGATCAACCAGCCTATCACCCGGCTGGTTTTTTATTTTTAGAGCGAAGTTTTCGCCTAAGATTAATAGTAAATTGAAAACACTTCACTGAAAATTTTCACAATAATTTCATAGTTAATTTTGTATGAAATTTTCAAACGAAGTTTTTTAGTGATTTTTTCTCAATGTTAAAAACACCTTACAAGCCCCTGTTCATGGGGCTTTGATTTTTCGGAATTTTGTGTCAAGGAAATAAAACAACGCTGTGATTTGTTCGAAAAATCTCAAAAATATACAGTGACTCCATCAACACAAAAAGTTTCATCAGCACTTTCGCTAAAACGTGTTGGTATTTTTAAAACTTGAAGGAGCAACACCATGAGAATCACAGCAAATCAAAAGCAAGAAATCGCTAACGCCACTTTGGTAAAACTAGATGCATTAGCAAACCGTCGTCAAGTCTGGCAACGGGACTTTTACGATAAATCCAATAAGGCGCTTTACGCCCTTCTCTCGGATTGCCTTGGTATGTATTACGAAATTAAAGGCAGCTCTGCTGAGAAAGTCGTTTTAGAAGGTATTAAAGCCAATCTAGAAGGACGTGGCATTAAGGTACAAACCAGCACCCCAGTACTGACCTTGATCGTAAAGTACGTATTTAATGCTGAGCGCCGCCGCGCTTCTGCTTATTCCCGTGCATTACGAGTAGCAGCTAAAGAGTCGATTTCAGTGGGTAATTTCGCTGAATGGGTAATCAAGGTAGGCGGTATTGAAGAAGTAGCCAGTACTAAGGGCATTACCGATGAGACCATTAAAAAGCGTAGTCAGCTTGATAATAAGGTTGCCGAGGTTAAGCAATTATTAGTTAACCAACTACAACACCCGTTGAGTTTGGTGCCAAAAACTGCCTTAGCGCATCCAGCTGATTCTGCTGAATACACGCTCTTAATTGGCAAGATGCTAGCTAGTGGTCAAACGCAGGTCTTAAGCGTTGTTCCGGGTTCGTCTGGCGCCATGATTGAGCAAGCGATTCGCAAGATCGCGCAAGAATTGCTCAACAAGGTCGAGGAGCATGTTAAAGCCCAGGCAGAACTCGCAGCGCAAGCGGCGATTACTGAAGCAGCCAATCAAGCCTTCTTCAAAGAAATGGCTTAAGCCTTTGCAAGTCTTGACAGGGGTGTAGCACTTACTGGCTCACCCCTGCTTTTACCCAATCAGAAAGGAAATACCATGAGCTTCGCACTCAAATATGCACCTAAGACTCTCGATGATGTAGTTATTGGAAGTCAAACCCTTAAAAATAGGCTATCTGACTACATCAATGATCGGGACTTAAAACCCCTCATCCTTCACGGCGGGGTTGGTACTGGCAAAACTACCATTGCCAATTTATTACCTGATGCCATCGAAGGTAAAAAGGCAGAAGTTACCCGTCTTAAAGCAGTGGAATTTAACTCTATCAACGATGTCATGCAGGCGTTTGGTGATCAAACTATGTTTTATCAGGTGTTTACGATCAATGATCAAAAACGCAACTACATCATTTCTAACGAAATTAACTTCACCCCCAAAGCAGCAATAGCTTTTAGAGATGTGATCGATGACATGATTGGTCATACCCAGTTCATCTTTACAACGAACTACATCGATCAAGTTGACATTGCTTTGCGTGATCGTAGTAATTGCTTGGCTGTGCCTCCAGTAACAGCAAAAGACTGGCTTTTCCGAGCGCAGTGGATTTTGCAACAAGAAGGCATCGCCCTGCCAGATGATCAATTACTCAAAGTACTGACCACGCAATTGCAAGTAAGCTCCAGCAATAGAAAGCTTTTAGAGCGTCTTGAGGACTTTGTTAGATCTGTTCGTAACCCCCCGAGCAACCCTGGCGGAATTATTGAGGTGGCACCTACCCCAGAACCCATTAACCCCTTGATGGCTGCTTGACGACCCCAGTACTAGCCCTCCCGGCTAGTACTTATAAGGAATTAATATGCGCTACCCTAGAACAGTCTTTGTTTTTGACACCCCAGACCATGGCATAGATCAAGAATACTTTCAGATGATTAGCTCATCTTCACAGAAGATCTATATCCGCGGGCATTCAAAACCAATTGGGACAATTGATTCTGAGCTTGATGCCATCAAAATTTTAGATGGGTATCTCAACTTTACCGGACCAAATCGCTCCTATATGGTCATCGGCAATCTAAAACATATCGAATTTATAGCCACTAGCCTAGCAGATAAGGATTGCTCCATCTATTGGCTCATGAGTAAGAATTCAGCTTTATGTATTCGCGCAGCTTTAAGCGCCCTGCTTGATCTTCATGAAATGGAAGCCTTATTTAACGAGGCGCTTTACTGCTATACCAAATCCCGAGCTCGTTATCAAGCATTATCCGATTCCACGCACATATCAAACGATGATTTTCCCCAGCTCATTTCAGACATTATTGATGGGCAAAAGCAGATTGAGCTAAGAGCGGATATTGAAAGTCTTTTATGTGAAGAATTGCATATCGGGAAGTTTGAGATCTAAGCCAACTTCGCTGCCGCCATCATTGGGGTGAGTTTTGAATAATGACGTTCTATCATTAATGTAGAAGTACCCATTTGCCTAGCTAGGGTGTGTATATCAACACCTTCAGCTAGCGCAAATGTGGCATAGGTATGACGCAGGCTATACAGACTGCGATTGCGCCCCGCTACATCTTTAAGCAAATTACATTCCTTTAGTAGATTCTCAAACTGAGGATTAAAGTTGTAAGGCTGAACCCCTCTTGGGAAAGTAAATATCAGACGATCTAACCTGGCCTCAATGACTTCATTAAGGTCTTTATATGGCAATTGATGCCAAGCAATTAATCTTTCCAAGCAATCCACTACCGAATGTTTGGCAATTAAATACCGAGGGCCTGTTTTACCGGAAAGCCAGACCTTGAGATACCGCTGATCACCAATCCAGTGCCATTGCAGATGCTTCCAGCGCATGGGCTTGAGCTCCGTTCCAGGCCTAGCACCTGTGTAAAGTAAGAACTCTACATAGGAGCGACATAGTTGCCTCATTTCCTTGGTGCGGGATGATCTGCCGACCTTTTCCCAGCTAGGCATATAGCCCAATAATTGAGCGATTTCTTCCCTGCTAAACGCTGGCCTTGCTTGACTGGGAGAGCCATGGGGATCCAATAAAGGCACCCGATAACTATCGGCAATGAGGTTTTGCTCTCTAGCTAAAGTGACTATCCGGTTATAGGTCGTAGCATGGGTGCGTTTTGTACTTGCCTGGGGATCTCTACCCATCTGTGATGAGCGCCAAGATTCAAAATCCTTAACCAGTTCGGGAGTAATCTGCTTAAGTTGAAATTTGCCGAAAAATGGGATGAGGTATTTATTAAGGACAAACTTGTAATCCTTAAAGATTGCCTTTCCATTGCCTTCTTTATTGGCAATGTCCATTGCCGCGAGATCTTCTTCTGCTAACTGCTTAAATGACTTGGATTTGAGACTTAATTCCTGACTAATCTTAGCCATGGTCTGCTCATAAAGCGCTATTGACGACTGTTTAGCATCTTCAAGATCTGCCTGGCCCGTGCTCATAGAATGCCATTGATCATTAGGCAACTTAAAACGACATTGCCATTGATTACTGCCTGATCGCTTAAAGATGCTTACTAAGCCTCGGTGGAGGCGAATTACATCAGCAGATTGGGATGAACTAGATTTGAAGAAAAGCTGGCTAAGATTTTGCAATTCAAGTGTCGTGTTTCGGGACACTTGTAGCTTAACTTCAGATTTCAGGAAGGTCGATCGGAAAATTTGTCGAGTAAACCGACATTTCATGTGTGGATATCTGGTAGGCAGACTCCGACCCAAAGCAGACCATCAATTCAATAATCTGAGTACGCTAACTCTCACCCAAAACTGAGCGACCTGCTTAACGTAAGTCTTTATTTAACTGATCCACAATCTCGGCCCAATCAGCATCTAAAAGCAACTCATCACGAAGAAGCCTTGCTTGAGATGGTGTCCAGAATGGTGCATCCGCTAATTCAATCGCTTCATCTAAAGGCGCATGCCGATCAATGAATGCCTTAATACTATTACCATCAGAAGGTAGTCCTAATTGAAGGAATAACTCAGAGAATGGATGAAATGACTTTTCCATGATTAATTTCTCCTTAAACGTAACGCATTTGTAATGACCGAGGCTGAGCTCAAGCTCATGGCAAGTGCAGCAATTAATGGTGAGAGTAACCATCCAGTGAAAGGATATAAGAGACCAGCAGCAATAGGAATGCCCAGTGCGTTATAAAGAAACGCAAACACTAGGTTTTGCTTCATATTGCCTACCGTATCGTCTGAAAGCGACTTAGCAATCGCAATACCTCTGAGATCACCTTTAACTAAAGTAATTTGGGCGCTATTCATAGCAACGTCAGTACCGGTGCCCATAGCAATACCAACATTGGCTTTTGCTAAAGCTGGAGCATCATTGATGCCATCACCTGCCATTGCAACAATCCGACCTTCATTTTGTAGTCGAGTTACCAATTCGAGCTTATCTGCTGGCTTAACCTCTCCATAGACCTCTTCAATCCCAAGGCGCTTGCCAACAGATTTAGCAGTTGTCAATCCATCTCCCGTTGCCATCACAATTCGCAATCCCGCCCCTCTTAAGGTTTGCAAAGCCTCTGGCGTAGTAGCCTTAATAGGATCAGAAACAGCTAAAAGGCCAGCAAGCTTTCCGTTGATAGCTAAATGCATCACGCTAGCGCCTTCAGAGCGGAGCTCCTCTGCTTGGGCTTTCAAAATATCAACAGAAACTCCCAGCTTATCCATCAATGCAGTATTACCCAACGCCAAATGAAACAAGCCAACGCTACCTTGAACTCCAATTCCTGAACTTGATTCAAAGTTTTCGGGTTTCTCTAATGGCAAATTACGGTCTCTTGCGGCGCGAACAATTGCATCGGCAAGAGGATGCTCACTACCCTGATCAAGGCTTGCCGCAAGCTTTAAGACCTCATTACCATCAAAGCTGGGCGCAGGAATAACTCTATCAAAAATTGGCTTACCCTCTGTTAAGGTGCCTGTTTTATCAATAATGAGGGTGTTCACCTTACGAAGATTTTCAATGGCCGCAGCGTCGCGGAACAAAATTCCTTTTGTCGCCCCCTTACCAGTAGCAACCATAATCGACATTGGCGTGGCAAGACCTAGGGCACAAGGGCAAGCAATGATTAATACCGAAACCGCATTGATTAAACCAAAGACCCAACTTGGTTCGGGGCCAAAGATCCCCCAAATGAAAAAAGTCAGTAAAGCTATCGCTACAACCGTTACTACAAAATATCCCGCAACAATATCTGCCATTCGCTGCATTGGCGCTCTGGAGCGTTGGGCTTGAGCTACCATTTGAACAATTTGAGCCAGCATGGTTGAAGAACCAACACGCTCGGCTTTAATAATCAATGCTCCATTGGTATTCATCGTTGCTCCAATCACACGATCACCGATACGCTTAGTAACCGGCAATGGCTCCCCGGTAAGCATAGATTCATCAAGCGCACTAGAGCCTTCAACAATGACGCCATCAACAGGCACTTTTTCACCTGGGCGCACCCTCAATAAGTCTTCAATATGCACATTTGATAAGGGGATGTCTTCCTCGGATCCATCAGCCTTAATTCTTCTAGCCGTTTTAGGCGCTAAGCCCAAAAGTGATTTAATTGCCGCAGAAGTTTGTGAGCGTGCCTTTAGTTCCAACACCTGACCAAGCAGAGTCAATGAAATAATGACGGCGGCTGCCTCAAAATACACACCAATCCTGCCCATAGACATAAAGGGAGCAGGAAATACTTGTGGAGCTACCGTAGCAACAACGCTATAAAAAAATGCAGCACCTGTTCCCAATCCAATCAAAGTCCACATATTTGGACTACGATTGGCTATGGATTGCCAGCCACGATGAAAGAATGGCCATCCTGCCCATAAAACAATTGGTAGGGATAGGAATAATTCAACCCAGGTTTGGGTTTGAGACTCTAGTAGATTAAGTTTATGGCCAAACATCGCAAGGACAGTCACCACTGTCGTCAAAGGCAGCGTCCACCAAAATCGTCTTTGAAAATCAACTAATTCTGGATTTTCTTCTTCCTCTAATTCAGGCAACAGAGGCTCTAAACTCATTCCACAAATTGGGCAATTACCTGGTTGATTCTGCCGAATTTGCGGATGCATGGGGCAGGTATAAATTGTGCCGGCTACCGAAGCAGGCGACTCAGAGTCCTTTAGTCCCCCATCTAGATACTTGCTGGGCGCTCCAATAAATTTTTCTTTACAACCATTGCTGCAAAAGTAATACGCAATATTCTTAAGCGAGTAACTATGCTTAGACTGAGAAGTGACCGTCATCCCACAAACAGGATCCTTCAAGGAATTTTCATCCGAAGAATGTTCGTGATGGGAGTGATCGTGTCCATGCTCATGATGATTGTTCTCATTGTGATTGCTCATTGCAAATCCTTGTTTACCTAATTCATTAAAACTGGCGTATCTGGGATTTCATTATCTGAAGATGATTTACCTGGGAATTGACTTTGCAATAGTTGACTCACCATTTCAATTCCAGACAAAATGCCAGCCTGATATTCATTGAGCGCAAATTTGGATTCGATCTCATGACAAATAACATCCCACGCACTGGCATCTGCATTTGAATGAATGCCTCTATCGGCAATTATCTCTACAGCATGATCGGCTAATAAAATATAAATGAGCACCCCATTATTGTGCTCGGTATCCCAAACTCTGAGATTGGTAAAGACTTCAATTGCACGATCTCTAGGGCTTAAGTCTTTTAACAAGGCAAGCGTATCCAGGGCACCTTCCACGGCAAAACAGATTTGACCCGAATGTTGAGCCTCACTATCTCGAATCGCATTTGTTATTGCGGCAAGATCATCCTTGGAAAAACATTTCTCTACCTTGCGACTATGAGACCAGAGATGTTTTATTAATCGATTCATATTCATGCTTACCATCTCCCCGAGGAGCCACCGCCACCAAAGCCGCCACCGCCACCACTAAATCCACCCCCGCCACCATGACCTCCTCCACTGCTATAGCCACCAAAGCCATGTCTACCCAACCCCATTCCGGATAGAGCAACGACCAATGCCACAACACCGGCGATTAAGGCCATAGAAAACGCACCGAACATAAACCAGGCGATAAGAGCTACAAATCCTCCAGTAACTAGGGATCCAGGTAACCTGCCGAGCATCGATCGTAAGATTCCACCAAGCACTAAAGCCACAATAAAAATGATTGGTAAAAACGAACGAATATCCCCTGGGTCACGCATTTCTGTATTAGTTGGGTTTGGCGCTGGTAACGCCTCACCATCAACCACGCTAATCACAGCGTTTAGGCCATCCGTAATGCCGCCATAAAAATCCTGCTGTTTGAATCGGGGCACAATGATTTGGTCGATGATTCGCTTGCTAGTTGCATCAGTTAATATTCCTTCAAGGCCGTAACCCACCTCAATCCGAAGTGCTCTATCCGCTTTAGCAATAATCAGAATCGCACCATCATCGACTTTTTTCCGTCCAATCTTCCATTGCTCAGCTACGCGAATAGCATATTGCTCAATAGCTTCAGGGGCTGTAGATTGCAGCATCAAGACGACAATCTGACTACCCTTTTGAGCCTCAAAGTTACTTAAGGTTTGATCTAGAGAGCTGACCTGAGCCGGTGTAAGAGTGCCCGTTTGATCAATTACTCGCCCCGATAAAGCCGGTACCGCCTGCTGCGCCACAGAAAACTGAGGCCAGCAGAGCAGCGCCAAAAGCGATAGCAAGGCGAATAGGCGTTTAGGCAGCCAGAAGATGCGAGTCACGAAAGTTGCTCCAGTTATTTCGCCGCAGGAGTATCAAATGAAACGCTAGGAGGAGTTGCTAATTCCTTTTCATTCTCAACGGCAAAGTTTGCCTTAGCTTTATAACCAAACACCATTGCTGTTAAGTTAGATGGGAATGAGCGAATCGTGACGTTGTACTCCTGTACAGATTTAATGTAACGATTACGAGCAACTGTAATGCGATTTTCAGTGCCCTCTAGTTGCGCTTGCAAATCCCTAAACCCTTGATTTGCTCGTAAGCTCGGGTAGTTTTCTGAAACGACTAATAGTCTGGATAAAGCCGAAGTGAGCTGTCCTTGCGCTTGCTGGAATTTCTGGAAAGCTTCTGGGTTATTTACCAAATCAGGAGTAGCTTGAATTGAGGTCGCTTTAGACCTGGCTTCTACAACTTTGGTGAGGGTATCTTGTTCGAACTTAGCCTCACCCTTAACGGTGCTCACTAAATTAGGAATCAGGTCGGCTCTACGCTGATATTGATTTAATACCTCAGACCAGCTAGAAGTTACCTGCTCATCTTGGGACTGAATTTGGTTATACCCGCAACCTGATAATAATACCGCTGCTATTGCCAGCAGACCGATGAGATATTTACGCATTTGTTACTCCTTTACTTAATTAAAGTTTGAATCTGCAAGAACAATCACCTTTTTAGATGTATAAAAATTGGGATTAAAGAGGGTATTAACCACAACAGCAACCACCAGATTTTTTCTGTGGCGCTTGAACGCTGCCATCAAGATCCAAAGATGAGGGATAACCATCCTCATTTAGCGCATGAATCAAATCGTCACTCTTCCAGCTCGTTCTATCTAAATGTACTTTACCGTTTTGCAAGTCAACATGGATATTGGATACGCCATCTAAAGATTCCAGCGCCTTGGTAACGTGCTTGACGCAAGAGCCACAAGTCATACCAGCCACATTTAAATGAATTTGACTCATATTCAGTCTCCTTTTTTTAATTCGATGACATATAGCTTTCCACCTTCGCTTGATGCTACGAATTCCACTTGGTCTCCAGACTTAAGACCATTTAAAAGAGTTTTGTTTTTCACGTTAAAAATCATGGTCATTGGGGGCATATCTAAATTCTTGATTTCCTCGTGACGAATGGTGACTTTGCCTTGCTCCAAATCAACTTTGCGTACCTGACCAGCCGTATATGCACCAGTAGATTGGGCGCTTGCTACATGAGTCAAGATTACTCCCGATAGTAGAAAAATAACACTCAAATATTTTTTTAGATTGTTCATAAATGAACTCCTATCGATAAGATTGATAAATTTGGGATTGACCGTTTTTAGAGATCAATAAAACGTCATAAGGATCTTTTCTAGATCCATACTCAGGACTATCCATTCCTGGAGAGCCTATGGGCATCGCTGGTACAGCAATCCCTACAGCATTGGGCTTCTCGGCTAATAAACGCTTAATTTCTCTCGCTGGGACATGACCTTCGATTGCATAACCCTCAATGACTGCGGTATGGCAAGACCCAAACTGAATGGGCATACCCATCTTCTTTCTAATCTGGTCATTACCATCGCTGATCACCTTAGTAGCAAAGCCATTTTTCTCAACATACGTAATCCAATCCTTGCAACAGCCACAAGTTGGACTCTTCCATACTGTGATCAATGGTTTTTCACTGGCAGCACGGGATGCAAACGGTATCAATACCAATCCAATTGCTACAGACCTTCTTGTTAAATTAATGTTGATGGGAGCCATGGCCGTCCCCTTTCTGTGCTGGTGAAGCAGATTTAGGTCCAGCTACCGAAATTGATCCCTTCATTCCCGCATCGTAATGGCCTGGTTGTAGGCATGCAAATTGCACTTTTCCAGATTTCGTAAATTGCCAAATAATTTCACCTGTTTGACCAGCGCCTAAGGTAACCATGTTTGGCTCGGCATGCTCCATTTCTGGAAACTTCATCATCTGCTTATAGTGCTCTTGTAGCTCTTGATCTGTACCAAGCACCATTTCATGTTTTGTTTTACCCAGATTCTTGACTACAAAGTGGATAGTTTCGCCTTGCTTGACTTGAATACTGCTAGGATTAAATCTCATGTTGTCTGTCATGCGAACTCTAATTGTTCGATTTACTTTGGCTGCAATACCCGGCTGTCCAACACTAGAATTTTCGCTGCCATGATCATGACCACCACTAGCGCCATGGTCATGAGACATTGCGCCCATGCCACCCATAGCCCCCATGCCTGCGCCTGATCCCTGCATCTTGTCATGCATCGCCTTACATTGACTAGCACTCATCTCAGGATGCATTTGTTGGCACATTGCCACCCTTTGTTCAGGAGTCATTTTTGCCATATTCTCGTGCATCGCCTTACATTGATCAGGACTCATTTCAGGATGCATTTTTTGACACATCGCTGCCATTGGATCTTGGTTCATGGCCCCTTGATTCATCATCCCCATACCGCCAGGTTGTGTTGCACCTTGCGCAAACACCAAACTAGATGCTGCCATCGCAATTGCTGCCAATGTAAATTGAATATTTTTCATTTTGTTTTCCTTAATTATTAATGTCCAGAATGCCCATTGGGCTTTCTTACTTGCACTTCGATTTCTTTAGTAGAGCTTGGGCTTGTTGATTGCATAGGTTTTGCAGCATTTGGTTGCGTTGGAGCTGTAGGTAATGCGCCTTTGTAAGCCTCTGCCACCGTACCAGCCGGATGCTTATACCAACCCGGATCTGCATAATCGCCAGGCTTTTGATCCTTACGTACTTTTAATACGCTAAACATACCGCCCATCTCTACCGATCCAAAAGGACCCATACCCGTCATCATGCGAGCCGTGTTATCGGGAATAGGCATTTCCATTTCAGACATATCGCCCATACCCCTTTCACCCATCACCATATAGTCAGGTATCAGACTGTTAATCTTCTTGCCAACACCCCGGTGATCAACGCCAATCATGGTGGGGAGGTTATGCCCCATTGCATTCATGGTGTGGTGGCTCTTATGGCAATGGATCGCCCAGTCACCCTCTTCATCTGCAAGAAATTCAATTTGCCGCATCTGCCCAACAGCCACATCAGTGGTTACCTCAGGCCAACGAGCAGTTTTTGGAACAGGGCCTCCATCAGTGCCTGTGACCGAAAACTCATGCCCATGAAGATGAATTGGATGATTAGTCATTGTTAAGTTTCCTACTCTGATTCGGACCTTGTCATTTAGGGCGACATTCAAAGAATCTATGCCAGGAAAAACGCGGCTATTCCAGCTCCATATATTGAAGTCAACCATCGTGGCTACTTTTGGTGTGTAACTACCAGGATCAATGTCATATGAGCTCAATAAAAAACAAAAGTCCCTATTAACATCATCAATAAGTGGATTTTGATCTTTAGGATGCGTAATCCACATACCCATCATTCCCATTGCCATCTGTGTCATTTCATCGGCATGGGGATGGTACATAAATGTTCCCGGGCGGCGAGCAACAAACTCATACATGAAGGTTTTTCCGGGTGGAATACCTTTTTGAGTTAAACCTGTTACACCATCCATACCATTTGGTAATCTTTGGCCATGCCAATGTACTGAAGTCTGCTCTGGTAACCGATTGGTAACAAATATCCGGACTCGGTCGCCTTCCACCACTTCGATTGTTGGCCCAGGGCTTTGACCGTTGTAACCCCATAAATGCGCCTTAAATCCAGAAGTCATTTCTCGCACTACTGGCTCAGCGACTAAATGAAACTCTTTAACGCCTTCATTCATTCTCCAGGGCAATGTCCAGCCATTTAAGGTAACAACTGGGTTGTATGGGCGACCTGTACTAGGTGTTAATGGTGGCATCGTATTAGCGTTTACCTGCGTCACTAATTCTGGGGCACCAGATAAGGCATAGCGGCCAACTGCTGCAACCGCGACAGCACCGCCAGCAATACCGGCATATTTAAAAAAATCTCTTCTTGAACTCATTATTTTTCCTTATCAATGTCCGGCAGGGTTTGCTAACATCCCCGCCCCAGTAACGCTAGGCACCTGGAGTATTGTTGGTCTGCCAATTAAGGAGGACTGCAAAGCAGCATCTGTTAACCAAAATTGTTGCTGAGCATTAATTGCTGCAATTACTGCAGAGACCTGATCTCTTGAGTCGGCAATCAACTCAAAGACACCAATAATCATGCCGTTATAGCGAAGCTGACTTTCTTCAGCGATGGCTTTGCGTACAGGTATTACTTCTTTTCGATAGTGTTGGGATATATCGTATGCAGTTCGATAGGCCGAGTAAGTCTCCCTCAAATTGGAACTAGCATTTCGAGTAACGCCCTCTAGCCGATTAAATGCGGCTAAAGTTTGGGCATTCATGGCATCCCTACTCATATTTCCCCAATCGAAAATTGGTAGTCGAATCGAAATTTCATAGCCCTGCTTTGGGGTGCTCTCACCAGATGCTGAATCAAATTTAGTGCCGCGATTAAAGCCCAGCTCAATATCGGTAAAACTGGTGATGTTGTTAAGCCCCTGGGCCTTCGCTGCTGCCTCTAAAGTCGTTGTAGCCAAGCGAATATCTAGCCGCTCCAAGCCAGCTTGCTGCGCAATAAATTCAGTATTTGGCGGTTGCTTAGGCAGATCAGGTAAACGATTGGGCAATTTGAGTTCTTTTGCCTGAGCTTCACTTAGCCCAAGAGCACGAACAAGCTCCTCCCTACGGCTTACTGAAGTCTGTTTTGCATTAGCAAACTGCGTGGCCGAATCTGCATAAAAAGCTTGCTGCCTTGCACGAGTAATCTTATTGAGATTACCTACCGCCTCCATGCGCCTTGCTAGCTCAGCACTTGCTTCTGCACTTCGAAAAACTTGATCGGCATATTTGAGGGATTGCTCTGCTGCAACTGCACGAACCCAAGCCTGGCGAACCAAAGTCACTTGATCAATGATTTCGGTAGTTAAACGCAATTGAGCTTGTTCAATTCGCTTATCAGCTATTCCTTTGCGCTGTGGCAAAGTAATCAGATCTAATAATCCAAATACAAACCAGCGATTAAATTCGATCTCTGGACTAGTAACCATTCGCTCAAAAGCAAAATAAGGATTAGACATTCTGCCTGCTTGGGCAGCAGACGCTGCTTCAGACCAATTCTGGGCAATAAGTGCTTGAACGGCTGGACTATTAATCAAGGCAAGCTGAACAGCATCGCTTTGATTTAAATTCTTAGCCAGCAGTTCCTGAGCTCTACCCTGAAGAACATCACGCTCATCTGACGATTTTGCTAAAACAACCTGGCCATTAGTAAATTTACTCGAATCTAGATTCGTTTTTTGTAAGGCCTCGTCAATATTGACGCTAGCGCATCCAGTAAGAGCACTCGCAAATAAGATTGATACTATTTTGTATCGTTTATTGAAAGGCATGGTCATCATCATTTAACTCCCTCGTGATGATTTTTCGAGTGCTCTTCGCTTGTTGGCGCCACATCAGCCTGAGCAGCTTCTTTTGCATACACTTTCCATCCGCCGATCTTTTGGACGGTAGCGTTAGCCTGCCTCCAAGGAATGATCTCCTCTTCCGAATAAGGCTGATAATTTTTAAATACTGACGTGTACTGCAGCGACTCGGCAATAGACTTTGCCGAAGAACCATTTACCGCCGCATCTTGCGCCGATGCAACTGGACTACCTAGTAATGTGAGCGCCAATAGAAACATTTCATTGCCCCACATGCATTTAAACATGCTCATAATTTCTCCAATAGACAAACGTAGCGACAAGACTTGTCGCCAAAATCTACTTACTACTGAGGAAATTTAAATCCGAGGGGGTTTGTAAATGCTACCTAGCGATTGGCCGAGTGCCAAAGTAGGAGCGTAAGGCAGTAGATTGTCCGCATACTGCCAAGGAGCAACTACGGAGGATGAAACTGTTAAATCAGCAATACCAACGCAGCACTGAGAAGCGGTATGGCACTTTGTAGCCACTTTCTTTGCCGACTTTTCTATCGATGAAGTGCAATCGTTACATTGCTTATGCTGCATATGAGAGTCAGCATTATCAGCATGAGTCGCAGCTTGGGACTGGTGCGCATGGTGTTGATCGGAAACGAATACGGGCATGCTAGCCGCATGAATCAGGCTAATAAAAAAACTTAAGCATAAGAAAACGCATACTTTCCGCATTGTTTAACATTACACTAAATTTGGCGTTTTGTCAGCCTCACCCTTCTTTTTTTTGAGTCTAGGCATTAACTTATTGAGCTATTGAGGCTATAAACCCAAGCAAATTCAAGAAGATGTGAATAATCCATTGGGTTTGGGAAGGTGCGTTTATCGTAAAGTGTTATAAGAAACCCGAGCATCCCCACTGAAGAGATAGTAGATACGAAATCCATGTCAGATAAAGCCACCAAACTCAATGCACAGTGCAATTGCATCAGCGTTGACAAACAGAAACTAGATATTGAGGTTCATCGCCTTATTAGTGATCTGGAGCTTGCTGCTTCAACCGCTAAAACGATAGGCTCGATGCTCTCAAGTAGCGGAGTATTTATTGACCAAGCCGCCTTAGATCAGATGAAAGCATTAGTAAAGGCGGTCTATAAAGTTTGCGAAATGCCTTTATTTCAAAAATTTGTTCTTGAGCAAGCACCATTGATTGCTAGGCATCAACAAAGTACAAGTGGTGTTTTTTATGGATTTGATTTTCACCTAGGGGTAAATGGCCCGCAATTAATTGAAATCAATACCAATGCAGGCGGTGCCATGATTTCTGCCCTTGAAATTGGGGCATCGAAAAATTGCTGTGAGCCAGTAGAGAGGAGCTTAGGAGCAAGAAATATGCCCAATGAAATTTATCAGACTTTTTTGGATATGTTTACCCAGGAGTGGAGTTCCTTCAAAAAGGATCCTTCTGCCCAATTAAAGACAATTGCAATCGTTGATGAGAATCCAACTGAACAATTCTTATATCCTGAGTTTCAACTCTTCCAAGCCCTGTTTCAAAAGCATGGAATCACGACAATCATCACC
>Ga0209211_10001296_pt1 | contig 47794 bp, 41 predicted proteins | sample RifGroA2_FD_183992 | JGI IMG/M metagenome (GOLD analysis project Ga0209211, IMG submission 183992) | Groundwater microbial communities from Rifle, Colorado, USA - Groundwater A2 (SPAdes) (version 2) | ecosystem: Environmental > Aquatic > Deep subsurface > Groundwater | place: Rifle, Colorado...
CGCCGGAGCAAGATGGTCGAGGTCATTACAGAATTCGAGATTACAACAGTGGCCGGAAAGAGCACGGTCGTCAGATTGAACGCGCTGAGGGCAAAGATAGATACCCCGAAGCGCAGAACGTCCAATGCCCATATGCTGACGGACTCCTCATGCGGCTTCGCGAATGATTTCCTGAACGTAGGGATGTACGCGAGGATATTTGCGAGCGTCAGTGTGAGGACGGCGCTGAGCGGGCTATTGGTAATCCACCAGAAAAGAATGGCGAGAAGCGCCAAGATAAAGCATGCCCAATCGGAGGACGTTATGTTCTTTTCGCCGCGCCGGAACGCGAGAATGACTATCGCCGCGTTCGCAAAAACACCGCTCAAGACCACGAAAGCCCCCGGCCCGCCGCCGCCCGCCAACTGTGCAAGAAAGATAGTTCCGTCGATGATGACGTAGATAAGCCATGTAAAAATATGCGGTCTGGTAAAACCGCGGAGGATGCTCCTGATATAGATAACGTATCCCGCGACCCCGAACGACACGGCGACGATACCGAGCCAGATGTGATAGTCGCCCATCGGGCTACTGTAGCATCATTTATTTTGCGTTCGGGTGGGTCTGACGGGTGCCGGGGGTATTTCTTCCTCAGACTTTCAATTTGTTTGGATTCGCGGCGCGGATGGTTTTGCCGATTATCTTCCCGCCCTTGTCGAACTCGTAGCAGTACACCTCGCCCGTGCCTATCTCGAGCTCCGCAATCTTATCGTCGGGGATATTCTCCAGGTGCTTCACAAGAGCGCGCAGGGAATTCCCGTGTGCGACCACCATCAGGTTCTTGCCATGCAGGAGGAGCGGCTTGATGTTTTTTTCATAGTACGGCACGACGCGCGCGTACACATCCTTCAGGGTCTCGCCTTCGGGGATGACGACGTCCCACCCGCGGCGCAGTTTCTGGAACGCTTCCTCTCCTATTTCTTTTTGCACCTCCCACTTGTTCTTGCCCGTGTAGATACCGTAATGCCGCTCTTTGAGAGCCGGATCTATGACATTTTTCATATCGGGCTTATCCAACGCATCGCATATCTGCACAAATGTTTCTTGTGCGCGCTTCAGGTCCGATATAAAAGCACAATCGATGGGAATGTCCTTGATGGCGTGCGCCGCATGCCGCGCCTCATTGACCCCTTCCTCGACGAGGCCGATGTCGACATGCCCCGTCCACTTCCCGAGCTTGTTCCATTCCGACTTCCCGTGCCTGATGAGAACGAGGTGTGCCATGCCGTATTCTAACGCAAGGCATTCCGTCCCGCAAAAACGGCTTTGTCGCCGAGCATTTCCTCAATGCGGAGCAGCTCGTTGTACTTCGCCACGCGATCGGTGCGGCTCATTGAGCCGGTCTTTATCTGCCCCGTACCTAAGCCAACCGCGAGGTGCGCGATGGTGGTGTCTTCCGTCTCACCCGAGCGGTGTGATATGACCGCGCGCCAGCCCGCCGTATGCGCCATATCGACTGCGGCGATGGTCTCCGTCAATGTCCCTATTTGGTTCACTTTTATCAAAATAGCGTTGGCGGCTCTCTCACGAATGCCGCGTTCCAGAAATGCGACGTTGGTCACCAGAAGGTCGTCGCCGACTATCTGCGTCGCCCCGCCGAGCGCGGCGGTCAATTTCCTCCACCCCGCCCAGTCATCCTCCGCAAGCCCGTCTTCGATGGACGCAACGGGATACTTCTTTTGGAGGTCCGCGTACCACGACACCATTTCTGCGCTCGAAAGTATTTTATCCTCACGCGCGAGCTTATACTTTCCGTCGCTAAAAAATCCCGACGCAGCCGCATCGAGCGCGAAAACAATATCATCCCCGGGCTTGTATCCGGCTTTCTCAACAGCCTCTTCGATAAGCGCGAGCGCCTCGCCGTTACCCTTTTTTACTTTCGGCGCGAATCCCCCTTCGTCGCCCACGGTCGTGCCGTACCCTTTCGTCTCAAGGACTTTTTTGAGCGCGTGAAAGACTTCGGCCATCATTCGTACCGCTTCGCGGAATGAAGGCGCTCCCACGGGCATTATCATGAATTCCTGAATGTCGGTGGACTCCCACGAGGTGTGCGCGCCGCCGTTTATGATGTTGCACTGCGGGAGCGGGAGCGTGAGTGGTCGGTCTACCTTCGAAAGCGAGCGTATGTATTCATAGCGCGGTTGTCCGCGGACGCGCGCCGCCGCTTTGGCGGCGGCAAGTGAGACCGCAAGTATCGCGTTGGCACCAAGACGGGTCTTATTGGGCGTACCGTCGAGCTCAATGAGTTTTGCATCAAGCGCCGCCTGATCGTCGACGCGCATACCGACCAGCGCCTCGGCGATCTCTCCCTGCACATTCTCCACTGCCTTCAGGACCCCTTTGCCACCGTACCGTTTTTTGTCGCCGTCGCGAAGCTCGTGCGCTTCGTGGGCGCCGGTCGAAGCGCCCGAGGGGACGATGGCGCGGCCCACGACACCGCTTCCCGTAATGACGTCGGCCTCTATCGTCGGATTCCCCCGTGAGTCCAATACTTCCCGTGCTTTGATGGAACGTATTTTCATAAAAGAACAGTATACCCCAAAACCTAAAATTAGGGGTTGTTTCGGTAGCGTATTTTGAGCGTTATCAAGACCGAGACGACGAAAAGACTCAAGCCGTTGGTCAATATGAGGGGTACTGAATCCCCCAAGAAACCGTACAGAAACCAAAAAAAGCAGTTGAGTACAAGGAGTGAGAGCATCCCCCACGAAATATCCTCGACGCTTTTCGTGTGATAGGTCTTGTAGACCTGCGGGAGCATGAACGAAACGCCCGTAACCATCCCCGCATAGCCGAACAGTTCCGCAATTTCCATAGGAAAAGTATACCCCGTGAGATAATAACTTCGATGTACTAGGTATGAAAAATAGTTCGTGACTATCTCATGGGGTATACCGTCATTTTCCGGCGATGGCCTCCAGGAATCCGTCGACTTCCCTGCGCGATTTGAAGTAGTACTGCGCGGCGCTTGCGTCGGACGCGCCGACTTTGATGGTGATACCCTTCCGTAAAACGCGGAACGCGTCTTCGTCGGTTACGTCATCCCCGATAAAGACGGGGACGGGCTTTTTCCTCCCGGCCAGTGTGGCATACATCTCCCGCGTTGCCGTGCCTTTGTCACGCCGTAGAGCAGGTACAATATTTATGACGTATATACCCTCCACGACGCGGAGGCTACCTGCTTCCCGTATGGCATTCGTTACTTCCGCGCGTATCGCGGCATGTTTCGCGCGCGGCGAGCGGCGATAGTGAAGCGAGAGAGAACGCGCCTTATCCTCAAAATAAATCCCCTTATAGTCCCGCGCCACAGAACGCAGGCGCGCGCGAACGGTATCAAGCGCTCGCCGCGCGATTACCGGTATGCGCACGCGGTGTGTTGTTCCTTCCGAAGACCATTCTAATCCGTGATTCCCCGCGAACGACACCCCGCGAATAGGCACACGGGCTTGCACATCGGAAAGCGCGCGGCCGGTAATGACGGCGACGGGACACCGGCGCGCGACTCCCTCGAGCGCGTGGCACGCCCGAATCCCCATGCGCGCCCGTCGCGGGTCGGACACGATGGGCGCAAGCGTCCCGTCGAAATCTAGCATGAGGATACAGCCCTCTCTCCGGATGCGTGAAAGAATGGCACCGACGTGTTTCCGCGCATCCTTCATAGCTACTCGAGTTGTGAGAGCGTCTTGATGAGCTCCGCGGACCATCGGTAGATATTGTAATCGCGGACGGAGGCACGCATCGTCTTCATGCGGCGATGCTGTTCCGCCTTTGGCATGGTAAGTGCCGCGTGGAGCGCGGCCGACGTCTCTTCCGCGCTGTACGGATTGATGATGAGGGCGCCCTTCATGTCGCGCGACGCGCCGGTAAACTGGCTAAGAATGAGTACTCCGCTTTCATCAGTGCGCGCCGCGGCGAACTCCTTGGCCACCAAATTCATGCCGTCGTGCAGGGACGTAACGATGCATACGTCCGCCACCTGATAGAGCTGCCGGAGCTCGGCGTGGGAATAGCTCTTTTCTTCGAGGACGATCTGCTTCCAATCGGTCGTCCCAAATTTCTCATTGATGCGTTCGACCTCCTTTTTCACAAGCTCCCGATACTCCGCATACTTCTCGACCGACTCACGGGTGGGAGACGCTATTTGTAGCATGGTGAGCTTCCCGCGATACTCCGGATGCGCTACGAGCAGGAACTCCAGACCCTTCAATCGCTCCGGGATCCCCTTGATGTAATCGAAGCGATCAACACCGAGTACGAGGTGCGGAGAACGGATAGTGAGGCGCTCCAGAATGCTCCGGTCGGGTTCTTCTAGTCGCTCCGCGCCTCCCGGGAAGGCTATCGAAATAGGAAGGGGCTTCACGAACGTGCGATGGTCCTCCCGGAAAATGGAGAAGTGCTCGTAATCAATGCGCGATTCTATCTCGTTGCCGACGGTGTCCATGAAGTTGTTGCAGTATTGCCTCGTATGGAAGCCGACGAGGTCCGCTCCGAGCATTCCCTCAAGTATCTCCTTACGCCACGGGCAAATGCTGAATTGCGCGGCCGACGGCCACGGAATATGCCAGAACATGGCGATCTGCGCATCGGGCCGGCTCTTCTTTATCATCGCGGGCACGAGCGCAAGATGGTAATCCTGCACTAAGACGATTGGCCGCTCGACATGGCGTATTTCGTCGAGGAGCGCTTTTGCGAACCGGCCGTTTACCTTACGATATTCAGTCCAATCCTCCTTGCGGAATTCCGGACGCACATGCGCCATGTGGCACAACGGCCAGAGTGCTTCATTTGAAAAACCGTTGTAATATCCCTGTATCTCCCGCGCGGAAAGCCAGATGCGTTTCAGCGTGTACTTGGGCTCATCATGCGGCACGCGCACCTTCCCTTCCGCATCCACAACTTCCTTGTCGGCAGGCCCCGAGCCATGCGCTATCCACATTCCCCCGCATGCCTCCATGACGGGATCAATGGCCGTGATGACGCCACCGGCGGGGACGATCCATTCAACTTTATTCTTTCCCTTGATGTTGATATACGGTTCGCCATTCGAAAGTACGAAGATCGGACGCTCCCGCAAATAGGCCTTCACGAATTCTTTGAGCCTCTCCGCCGTCCACGGCGAATCGAGCTTTTCGAGGCGCATACGCGCCTCCTCGCTTGCCGCGCGCCGCGCGTGTCGCAAACTCTGGGTCACCTTTGATATTTCTCCCGCGAGCGGCTCAAGAAAACTTGTACCGTGCACCGCATCGCTTCCGCTCTCCCCTTTGCGGGCCGCCTGCACGGCTCCCACCAATTTTTCGATGGCGCGGAAGAAGACCCAGCGGACGAGCGTGAAGACCGCCGCGGCAAAAACGAGGATCTGCAGGAGCAAGCGAATGAGATTGTCGCGCCATATGCTCCGGATGCTTTCATCTATGTAGGTAGCGTCTTGCGCAACGGCGAGCGCGCCGACGACGCGCTCGCCGTCGTGGAGCGGGATCACATGCACATAATACGTATTCCCGCCGCGGCCCACGAAATCTCCCTGTGCCTCGTCGCTGTCCATGACGGTCCGTATCAACATCCCATCGGGGGGGAGCGGAAGATCTTCTGATGCCGCGACCACCGTGCCCGCATTATCAAAAACACCGATACCGGAAAGACGCTCGTTGCTCACGAACCGGTCTATTATCCTCTGGGTCGTACTCGTCGCGCGTCTGTTGTACGAAGGCTCGATGCTCTCGGCGAGGCTATCGGAGAGGACCTGACTGCGGGACTGCAGGCGCGAGGTGAGCTCGATCTGTTCCTGATTCGCCTGATTCAGGGCGAAGAGCCCCACCACGAGGCTCACGGCAAGAATGACGCCGGCCGTAATGAGATATACCTGCCGCATTCAACGCATGATACGCGCATTATCCATCGGACTCAAACCGCGAGACGGGGTGCTCAAGTGCCGTATCTCACCGACTCGTCCGCCATATCGAGTACCAATGCTCCCCAGGTAAAACCGTGGGCGCCCTGCCCCTCGCCCGTTTCGGGATTGAAGCATTCGCGGAAGCCCGAACGCTCCAGAAGTGCCGTGTTTTTGGCGCGAATGTCCGCCGCTTCCTTCTTGTAGCCGTAGCGCAAAAGGCCGCGGTGGATGAACCAATGCGCCGCCATCCATACGGGACCGCGCCACGAGAAGTTGTCGCCGAAGCCCCCCGCGCGGTACGCCTTCTCCTGCTTGGAGACGGTCCGTATCCCGAAGGGCGCATAGAAAGTTTCGGGGTTCAGCAATTGGCCGTGCACGAGCGCTTCGGCCTCTTCCGGCGAGTAGAGACCGGCGAAGAGCGGCGCGAAGTGCGCCCATGTCGCCACGGAGAGCGGCGTGTAATCAGCTCCCATAGCCGACCGGTACACCCCGTCCGCAAAAAGAAATTCGCGCATAGCGCCTGCGATGAGTCCAGCGTGCGTATCGGCGAAGTGCTCGCCATCGGCGTGTTTGAGAAAGGATGCGATGCGCCCGAGCGCACGCAGATTTTCGACCAGCACCGTATTGAAGAGTACATCCTTGACCCAGAAGAATTTGCGCATGCACAGCGCCGCATCAAAATTACACGCCGTGTTCTCGTCGACGAGCCTGGCACGAAGGGCGAGATGGTCTTTGTACGAAATATCGGGTGCGGCCGAAAGCGGCGCATCGAAGCGCGGAGAATTGTCCTCGCCAGACTCATCGGGATTAATGATGCCGATGAGGTGGTGGCCGCGCGGATCGCGCTTCTCGACGAGAAAGCGGTAGTACGCGAGGAGCGCCGGATAGACGGACTCCAAGAATGCCTTGTCGGGGCTCCGGCGGTGCACTTCCCACGCGGCATACGCGATCATCGGCGGCTGGGTGAGCGAGCTCGTCCCCTCCACGCCCCAACGGAAGAGGTGGAGGATGCCCGGTGTCCAATAAATGATGTGCGGCACCATGCCGTCCTTGAATTGTTTCGAAAGGAGCGAGCGCAATTCGGCACGCGCGGATACGGGATCGAATTGCGCCAAAATGATCGCATGGAAGCACGAATCCCAGAGCCATTGGTACGGATAGTGTTCCTCCGAGGGGATGGTGTACTGGTATCCGTCGGTCACGCGCCGGTTCTTCTCCAAAAGCTTCTTCGCTTCCCCCGCAACGTCCATGGGTCGAGTATACCAAAAGGCTCCCGTAGCAGAGACCGCACAACGGCCGCGCTAGGGCATATCCGGAAACTCTATGCGCCGGCCACCCGCGTCGCGTTGCGGCGCAACGTCCTGCGGTAAAAGAATTTGCGGAGCTCTTCCACCGCCACGATGGACGTGGCCACGAGCCCTATCATCACCCACTCGGAGAATTCCAACGGCACGGTACGCAGTATTTTTTGGAGGACGGGATTGTACACGGCAAGTATTTGGAACACGACGACGAGCGCGGTCGCCGCGATGAGGAACTTGTTGGAGAAGATATCCATCCGGAATATGGATTTGCTGTCGGAGCGGCAATTCCACGCGTTGAACCATTGGAATACCGCGAGCGTCGTGAGTGATATCGTCCACGCCTTCGCAAGATCGGCCTCGAAGTAGCCGTGGAAGAGATACAAGGTCCCCAGCATCATGGGGAGCGCCATGAGTATCATGCGGTGCACCATGAGCCGGTCGACAAGATACTTCTTCGGCCGCTCGAATCTTTCCGTGAGCAGTCCGTCCTCTTTGGGCTCCATCGCGAGCGCCACGTCGAGAAAACCGTCGGTGACGAAATTGAGCCAGATGATCTGCGCCGCAAGTATCGGAAGCGGGTACCCCAAGAGGAGCGCCGCGGTAATGACCAGCACTTCCCCGAGATTGGTCGAGAAGAGATACAAAATGACTTTCTTAATGGTCTTGTAGATACTCCGGCCTTCCTCCACGGCGGAAACGATACTGCCGAAATTGTCGTCCAAAAGGACGATGTCGGCGGCTTCTTTGGCGACCTCGGTGCCTATTTTGCCCATGGCGACGCCGAGGTCGGCCGCTACGAGAGACGGCGCGTCGTTGACGCCGTCACCGGTCATGGCGACTATCTCCCCCCGCTTTTTATACGCGTTGATGATGCGCAGTTTGTGCTCCGGAGTCACCCGCGCAAAAACGGAAACGCGCGGGAGGCGCGCCGCAAGTTCCGCATCCAGCATGCCGTCCACTTCCGCACCCGTGAGGATTTCATCGCCCTTGTGCCACACGCCCGCTTCGAGGGCGACAGCATGCGCCGTGAGTTTGTGGTCGCCGGTTATCATCACCACCCTGATGCCTGCGGCGGTCGCGCGTTCCATCGCCCCGGCCACTTCCGGACGCAATACATCCTGCATGCCGAAAAAGCCGACGAACGTAAGGTCGTGCACCGACTCGGGCGTCAACGCCGCGGGAGTGTGCTCCCGCGCCGCCGCCGCGACGACGCGCAATCCCCGCCTGGACATCTCGGCGACTACCGCCTCAAGCTCTTCCGCATCTTTTTTGTGCAGGGGGTGATTCAGGCCGTCGCGCCTCATGTGCGTGCAAAGCGCAAGTATTGTCTCCGGCGCGCCGGCGGCGGCCAGAAAATTCCTCCCGCCCGTGTTATAGACAGCCGCATGATATTTGAGCCGGTAGTCGAAAGGAATTTCCGATAGAAGCGGGGATTCGCGCATGAGATCGTCCTTGGTAAAGCCCACTTTCTCCCCCAATATCCGCATCGCCGCTTCGGTGGGGTCGCCCGCGACGCGCCAGCGGCTCTCGGCTTCCGAATACGACACGCGGGCACTCGCGCACAGGGTCGCGATTTTCCCCGCAAAAAGAAGTTCGGGATGATTGGCCGCATCAACGACCGCCCCGCCGAACTCTACGGAACCTTTCGGCTCGTAGCCGACGCCGCCGACCTTGAAGACCTTGCCGTCCGTCCACACCTCGCGGATGACCAGTTCGTTCTTGGTGATGGTGCCGGTCTTGTCGACCGCAATTATCTGCGCCTGCCCGAGCGCTTCCACCGCCTGCAGTTTTTTGACCAGCGCGTTCCTCTTGGACATGCGCCAGACACCCGTGGCGAGCACGAGCGTGATGACGATGGGGAGACCTTCGGGGATGATGGATACGGCGAGCGACACGACGGTCGCGAAAATGGTCACGAGACTCGCGCCTTTGGCGAGGCCCAGGAGGAACAGCGCGAGGCTGACCACACCGACGAACGCGATGATGGCGCGGGAGAGCTGGCGGATATTCGCCTTGAGCGGCGTCTCCGAATCGATGGTGGATATCTCCATCGCTATCTTGCCGATGGCGGTCGCGACGCCTGTCCCGACGACGATGGCCCTGCCGTTCCCCACCACCACGTGGGTGCCCTTGAACACCATGTTGTGCTGTTCGGAAGCGGGAAGGCCTTCTGCGTGTATGCGCTCCGTTATTTTGCTGACCGGCTCCGACTCGCCCGTGAGCGACGCCTCATCGATCTTGAGACTATTGGCGATGAGTACGCGCGCGTCGGCGGACACTTTTTCTCCGTCCTGCAGTATGAGTATGTCGCCGCGCACGACTTCGCGGTCGGGAATGAGCACCTCCTGCCCGTCGCGCAAGACCGTCGCGGTCGTCTCAACGAATTTCTTGAGCGCGCGGAGCGTATTCTGCGCCCTGCCCTCCTGAACGGTCCCGACCGTTGCATTGAAGAGGAGCACCGCGAGGATGATGGAGCCGTCGATGACCTCGCCCATGAGGAAGACGATGCCGCTCGCCGCGAGAAGGATATAAATGAGGGGACTCCGGAACTGCCGCAGGAAAATGAGCGCATAGCCGTCGGGCTGCACTTCCGGCAACACATTGGGCCCGTCCTCCCGGAGCCGCCGCGCCGCCTCGCCCGCGCTCAAGCCGCCCGCTTCGGTATGGAGCGCTTCAAACACCGCCGCCGCTTCCTCGTTGTGCCAAAATTTCATTGCGTAATAGCCAAATGGTAGCACGGCGGTGCAATGCTTCGGCGCAGAGCCGATAGTAAAAATACCTTGGGCGGGCCGTCAGCAGTCAGTACCCAGGAGGTTAGTAAACATAAGGGTATTCTAGCGGATTTTCTTCCGACCCGCTGACGCCTTGGCATATCCCCATTAAGAGGTACGTGATGACCTTTGCTCCACCGTGAGTGGTTCACGAAAATATGGCACTCGGTCTCATAACACCGGTGCTCAATCCTGCGGAGGCGGTGAGATTCGAACTCACGATGCCTTGCGGCATGGCGGTTTTCGAAACCGCTGGAATAAACCACTATCCGACGCCTCCAAGGAAGTAAAGTAGCACACTTTCGAGTAACGAAAAAATGCGCTATATTGGGCGGCAAGGCCTCGTCGTCTAACGGTTAGGACGTTTGCTTTTCAAGCAAAGAACGCGGGTTCGACTCCCGCCGAGGTCATAACACCTTAAGCCCCTCGGTGAGGGTGCATATGCTATCCTGAAGACTTAGCAAACGTAATCAGATATATATGGCAGACACAATCGTCACGAATTCTCCGGACACGGGTGGCGGCTCGGCGGGCTGGGCCGTTGCAGTTATTATTTTATTGGCGGTTATCGTAGGAGGCTTCCTTCTCTACAAGAACGGTGTCTTCAACGGAACGGAACCGGCGGACACGACCAATATCAACGTCACGATACCGACTCCGACGGGCGGCAACACGAATCCATAATCTTGCACGTCACAACCGCCCTTCGGCAACGCCGAAGGGCGGCTTTTTTGTTATACAATGTCCCTATCGTCACGTTCGTACAATGAAAAACGACCTCTCGGACTCTCTTCGTGCGCTCCGACGCGACAAGCGCTTCGCGCCGCTTATCAAAAAACACGGAGCGCCTGATCTGAAACGGGGTAAAAATCCGTTCTCGGCGCTCGTGCGTTCTATTATTCACCAACAGGTCTCGGGCGCGGCGGCGGAAACGATACACACGCGGTTCGTCGGTCTGTTCCAGCCAACGGACAATGTTCGACCTCGTAGGTCGAACATGAGATTCCCTACTCCCGAAATGGTACGCGCGATGCCGCTTGGAAAAATGCGCGGCGCGGGCCTTTCGGCGCAAAAAGCGTCGTACATCAAAGACCTCGCGGAAAAATTCTCCGACGGGACGATACGGCACCGTTCGCTCCGCCGCATGGAGAGCAGCGACATCATCGAACATCTCACGCAGGTGAAGGGCATCGGCGTATGGACGGTGCACATGTTCCTCATCTTTACGCTGAAGCGTCCCGACGTGCTTCCGACGGGCGACCTCGGCATCCGCAAAGGTTTTCAAATTCTCTACAGGTTGAAAACTCTGCCCGACCACTCACAAATGGAACGACTCGCCGTTCCATGGAGGGCGCATGCCTCGACCGCATCGTGGTACCTCTGGCGCGTAGCCGACGAGGCGAAACAGAAGGTCTGAAACGCGTGATATGCTGAATATACGTCGGGGTCACCGAGCAAATATTTATGACTGGTCCCGATGATGAGAAAACACTTAGGGACAAGGCAAAAGTCGAATCGTCTGACAAACAGCAAGAGCGGCAAGAGGAAATTGCAAAACCAGAAGAAGCGCCTGAACCAAAAACTCCACAGCAAATAAACGCTGAACTCAAGCTCGTGGACGAGAAGATTGCGGTAGAGCGGTCGATGCTCAATGAAACCCAGCGGGAGCTTGGGCTACCGCTCACGGATACAAGTGTTGCTATCGAAAACCACCAGAGGAAACGCGACGGCATTCTGGCGACTCAGAGACAAGAGCAGACAAAACCGGAGCGAATTCCCTTCAAGGAACAGCCCTTTGCGGAACATAACGATACGCTGTTCTCGATGGATCCGAGCGCCGTTTTTAATCCTGAAGATTATTACAAGAGCGAAGTGGCAGGCAACTCTACGGGATGGAAAATCCATATACCGTACGAGTCGTTGTCTCGTTTTCAGCGAGAGGCTTTAAACGACTTACTCAAGAAGAACAGTTTCAATTGGTACGAGCGAGGTCACGAGAATGAGCAGCCTGTCTGGCATCAGGATTTTCCGTCAAGCAAGGCGCTTTACAAGATTGATGGTAGCGACAAAGACCAGCCCGGTAAAGGAATGACAGTGTATGCAGGCAGTAAGAACAACCTCGACGCATTGGCTCGCGACATCAGCAAGCTCGGCATATTGTCGCCGCAGACAAAAGGCGTGAAATTCGATGACGTCAATGTAATAGGCAACGTATGGGCTCGTTTCGACACGCGACACCCCGACTTCGACCAGTATGGTAAGTGGGGTATTTCGATAAAGTCGCGGTTGAGCAAGACGAAAGTTTGGCAGGATATGATGAAAAGAGCGCAAAAAGGTGAACGGCTTTTTCAGAGCCAAGAAGAACTTGATAAGATCCAGTCGTTCATACTCGACAGCATCGACACGCTAGCTGAGACGTACGGAGAATACTTCATGGGCAAAAAACTTGAACAACAGTCAAACTAGCTTCGTCCGCGCCGGGTAAACGTAAACGCGGACAGCCACCGTTTATTTGTTTCAGATCTCGGCAAACATAACACCGGAAACCGCGCGTATCTTTTTGTCCCTGGTTACTAATGGCAAATTATTTGCTGTTGCGGTTGCGATAATCGCGGCATCCGGCACGGACAAACGATGCTCGCGGCGCAGAGCGCCGGCAGTCCGCACAATGTGCATATCAAGGGGAACAACAATGAAGTCGCTGAGGAAATTCTCGATTGCTGTTACATCGGCTGAAGTAAGCGAAGAAAGCGAGAGTGCTTCGATGGCCGATACCGATGAAATGAACAGTACCGTCCCGGATTCACGCCATGCTTGCAAGGCTGAGATAATATCCCTATCTCCATTCAAATATCCTATCAGGATATTGCTGTCGAGTATCATGTGCGCGGGCGCTTTTCAAACACCTTCATTCGCGCATCCCACTCCCGACGTGTCTTCTTGAGTTCGGCGACGTTCTTCTTCGCGCTTTTGCTTAAAATTCCCGCAGCTTTCTTCCACGATACGGGCAAGGTGGCACGTTGTTTTGGCGCGTATGTGACGGATTCTATCTTCATGCGTACAGTCTAGCGCGAAAGATTAGTTATGCAATGCCGTTAACAACGATGTCGCCCGCGCAGGCTGGCGTATCGGCCTTACATTCTGTATCGTGTAGGCATGTACAAAAGGATCGTCGCAAAAGTCGGTACGAATGTGTTGTCGAAGGACGACGGCTCCATCGACGCTTCCGTGATGGCACATCTGGCGAAGCAGGTCTCGGAGCTCAAAAGGAACGGGGCAGAGGTGATACTGGTCACCTCCGGTGCCGTCGGCGTGGGCCGGGCCTTGCTCATGCAAAAGAAAGGTACTGATACAGTGGCGGAAAAACAGGTCTTTGCCGCCGTCGGCCAGATCAAGCTCATGAGCATGTATGCGGACCTTTTTGCGCGGGAGGGATACCTCTCGGCGCAGGTATTGGCGACAAAGGAGGATTTCCGCGACAGCCAACACTACGACAACATGAAGAACTGCATGGAAAATCTGCTCCGCGACAATGTCATCCCCATCGTCAATGAGAACGATGTGGTCGCAGTCGCGGAATTGCTCTTCACCGACAACGACGAATTGGCGGGTCTTATTGCCTCGCAAATAAGTGCGGACGCTCTCCTCATTCTCACCTCGGTCGACGGTGTCATCGCGGGCAACGTGGGGGACCCTTCGGCGGCCGTTATCGCGGAGGTTGATTTCTCGGACACCGGCTCTATCGAAAATATCGAAAAATATATCACGCCCGAAAAGAGCGAATCCGGGCGCGGCGGCATGCAGACGAAATTCGCTATAGCGAAAAAGCTCAGCCGGGAGGGCATCACGACCCATATCGTGAACGGAAAGAAGGAGGGTGCGCTCGTCGGGGCCTTCGAAGGCCGGGCCATCGGAACGAAATTCCTACCGCAGAAAAAGCTTTGACCTTCAGTTGGCCGTGAATGTAGCGCCCACGACGCCTGCGCCAGCGTTCATAACGAGCGAGTCTTTGTGCAGGTCGAATGCACGGTCGCCGTCGTCGACGTAGACCAAGACCTGATAGCGCTCACCCGAGAGCGTGCCGCGGAGAAGCTCCACCACAACACCTGCATGCACGCCCGCCTCGAGGCGCGCGGCACCGAGGGTCCTGCCGCCGTTATCCCTGACGGCGACCCATCCCATTTCGGCGAGTTTCGCGCTCGCGACCGTGACGGTCATCCCCGCCGGCTGGTCGGCGACCTCTACCGACTCACCGCTCGCTTCAACGGTCGGAGCTGTGGGTGCCGGCACTGGCGTGACGTCCCCCGTGTTCGTCGCATTAGTCGTGTTGCCCGCTGTGCTGTTCGTATCGGTGGACACGATGGGCGCGCCCGTGCTGACCGTATTGCGCGCGATAAGCCACCAGCCGCCGATAAAAACAAGCAAAAGGACGATGGCTCCGATCACCCGGTTCGTCGTATCGTTAAGGTCCATACTATAAATGATTCCCGATTACGCCCCGCACATAGTAAATGCTCACGCCCCCAGTGTACGACAGGGGCAAGTGGCGTCAACCTGCGATATCAGCCTCTATATCGAGCGCATTCCAGATATCCGCAGCAGGGACCGCGCCTTCGCGGATGACTGCCGGCTCCGCGCCACTCATATCAACGACCGTCGAAGGCAATCTCTCCGGCAATTCCCCCGCGTCGATGATGAGATCGATGCCGCGCACGGCACTCCCCAGCTGGGCCAGTATTTTTTCTACGGAACGTTCGGGTGAAAGGTCGCTTTTGTTGGCACTTGTCGCCGTGACGGGCCGGCCGAATTCGCGGACGAGCTTGACGCAAAATCCGTTGTCGGGAATTCGGAACCCGAAGGTCGGAATTTTTTTCATGACACCCGCATCGAAGCCCGCTTTCTTTTTGACTATCAACGTCACCTGCCCCCGCGGAAGCCGCTCCGCCAAAAGGCGTGCATCGTCGGTGACCTCCGCGTACTCCTCCGCCATTGCAAGGTCGGGCAGAATGGCGTGCGTGGGTTTGCCGCCCGCGCGCCCTTTTATCGCATAGACTTTGTCGACCGCCTCATTTGAAAGCCCGTCCGCCCCGAGTCCATACAACGTGTCGGTCGGATACAGCACAACCCCTCCCGCGCGCAATACCGCCACCGCGTCTGACACGGCGGCTTCCATTCCGACATCAGAAAGACGGATTGTTGTCATGTCTTGAATGGTACGGGAAAAAAGGCTATTCTGCGAGGCGTTCATTCAATACTGCGCGATTAGCTCCGGTGGATGATGCGACGTACCGGCGTTAAACGCGAAGATAGTGTTCTTGATAAGATAGCGCGATTAGCTCAGTGGTAGAGCGACCCCTTGACGTGGGGTAGGCCGAGGGTTCAATTCCTTCATCGCGCACAAAACTCACTTCACCGGCGTTCGGGTCGGACGCTCTTCTATCTTGTCCTCGCCGTCCGCATTCTCAATATCCACCACTTCCTGCTCCGGCTCGTCCAAAAATCCGCCGACCTGAATGCTCCACAATTTTTGATAGAGCCCGCCGCGTTCGAGCAATTCCTGATGCGTCCCCTCCGCGACCACGCGCCCGCCGTCGACGACGATGATGCGGTCCATTTTCATAATGGTCGACAGCCGGTGGGCGATGACGACGACCGTCTTGCCTTTCATGAGGACCTCAAGCGCTTCCTGAATGAGCGCCTCCGATTCGGAATCCAAGCTTGATGTCGCCTCGTCCAAAATAAGGATGGGGGAATTCTTGAGGATGGCGCGCGCTATTGCCACGCGCTGGCGTTCCCCGCCGGAGAGTTTGACCCCGCGCTCGCCCACATAGGTGCCGTAGCCGAGCGGCAAGCGGGAAATAAATTCGTGGCAATGCGCCTTCTCCGCCGCCTCGATGACCTCCGCGTCGGTCGCGTCGCGGCGCCCGTACCGGATATTCTCTAAGAGACTCCGGTGGAAAAGGATAGGTTCCTGCGGCACGTAGGAAACGGCATTGCGCAGACTCCCCTGCCCTACCTTTGAGATATCCTGCCCGTCAATGGAGATGGAGCCCTCGCCGATATCGAAGAAGCGCAGTAAGAGTTTCGTCACGGTGGATTTGCCCGCCCCCGAGGGCCCGACAAGCGCGACGCGCTCGCTCCCCCGTATTGAGAGACTGAGGTCGTGGAGCACCGGCTGACCCGCATGAAATGCGAAATACACGCGGTCAAAGGTTATCGCTCCCTCCGTGACCCTGAGCGCGGGCGCATGGGGCGCATCCTGCACGCCGTGCGGCAATTCGAGAATGTAGGCCATCTCGCTCGAATCCGCGAAGGCATCGAAGAAACGCCGCAGTTCACGGTTGATGCTCACGAGCCGGTCGAAGGTGGTGAGAAGGTACGCTTGGATGAGCACAAAATCCCCGATAGTGAGAAGTCCCCTGCTCCAAAAAATCGTTGCGCCGTAGAGGAGCCCGATCTCGATGACTATCATGAACATCCCGACACCCGACCAGATGGCATTGTCCGCAAACCACGACCGCAAGGTCGCCTTGCGCCACAGAGCAACGACGGCGGCGAAAAGCCCGCGCTCATGGCGCTCCCCCGAAAAAAGCGCGATGGTCGAATGATTGGATATGGAATCCGCGAGCGCGCCCGTCACCCGTGTGTCCGCCTCGGCACGTAGCGCGCGGACGGGCTGGCGCAGCTTCGCCACATACAATTGGAACGCGATGAAGAGCACCGCCCACACCCCGAGTGCCGTGCCGAGCGCATGATTTTGGATATAGAGCACCGTCACCGCGCCGACGACAAAGAGAAATGTGGGGAAAAATTGGAGGAGGATGGCATCAAAGATGACTTCGAACGCGCGCGCAAATTTGCTCACCCGGTGCGTGAGCGAGCCCGCGAAATGCGAGATGAAGAAATCGTACGAATGCCCGATAAGGTATTGGAAGGTACTGCCGAAAAGGTCGGTCATTACCTTGGATTCTAGGTACATGACACAGAGGTCCTGCAGGCGGCGCATGACCCACTCCGCGAGATAGATAAGGGCGACGATGACGACCAGCCCGACGAGACCGGCCACGACCGCGGCGTCGGGACTATTCTCGGCAAGCGTATTGAAGAATTGCCGCAAATACCACGGTGCCGCAAGATTGGTCGCTTGGATGCCGATGGCGCCGATGAAGGCGGCGACGAGGAGCCACGGATATTTCCGCACGTGCCGGAAGTAGATGCGCGATACGCTCGTGCCGCTTGCGTACTGTTTTGTGCCTGCACCCGTCATTACACCACTCTAGCGCAACCCCACCCGTCGGGCTATCCTCCCTCTATGCGCATTCTCGGCATTGAGACATCGTGCGACGATACGGGCGTCACCTTGGTAGAGGCGGACGGTGAGTTCGGTTCTGATTTTAGTTTCAGTATCCTCGGCAACGCGCTCTCCTCGCAGACGGACTTGGGCCTGCAGTACGGTGGGGTTTTTCCCGCTATGGCAAAGCGCGAGCATGCCAAAAATCTCGTGCCGGCGCTCGAGGCGACCCTGAAGGGCCTGAGCCAAGAGACGGGAGGCAAGAGGCAGGGAGAAATGCCGGAAGAAGAATTAAGAAAAATACTTGAGCGGGAGCCGGAACTTTTGCCGCAACTCGTCACCTTTCTGGAACAACACGAGAAGCCGGATATTGATGCGCTCGCTGTCACGGCGGGCCCGGGGCTTGAGCCGTGCCTCTGGGTCGGAATTAATTTTGCGCGCGCGCTCAGCGCCGCGTGGGACATTCCCATCGTCGCGGTCAATCACATGGAGGGCCACATCGTGATGTCGATGATGGAACATTCCAACATTCTTGAGAATGTTGGAATGTCAGGAAAGATGTATGCAATTGAATTTCCTGCGCTCGCACTCTTGATATCCGGCGGGCATACCGAGCTCGTGCTGATGCGAGAGTTCGGAAAGTACGAAATCATCGGACGCACGCGCGACGACGCCGCGGGCGAGGCATTCGACAAGGTAGCGCGCATGCTGGGGCTTCCCTATCCCGGCGGCCCGCATATTTCCCGCCTCGCCGACGAGGCCCGTTCATATCGACCTACGAGGTCGATAGAGTTGCCAAGACCGATGATGAGTGAAGATAATTTCGATTTCTCATTCTCCGGATTGAAGACGGCGGTATTGCGTCTCGTTGAGAACAAAACAGTATCCGACGACACAAAAAAACAAATCGCGCGCGAATTCGAGGATGCGGTGACAGATGTCCTCGTCGGGAAAACGCTCCGCGCCGTAGAGGAGTACGGCGCCAACGCCGTCATCCTCGGCGGCGGCGTCTCCGCGAATCGTCACATCAGGCTTTGCCTCGCCGAAGCTTTAGCGGAGGCGGGAGCGAAACTATTAGTCTGTCCTCCCGAATTCTCGACCGACAATGCGGTGATGATAGCGCTCGCTGGCTACTTCCACGCACTCAAAAACGAATTCGCCGACCCTGAAACGCTCACCGCTAATGGAAGTCTGAAGCTCGGATAACGTGTGCTAAAGTATCGAAATGGAGCCGTCGAAAGCCCCCGCGCCTTTTCTTAAGCCGTATGATCCGAACGAGCGGGAGGCGGGAATTCTTGAGCTCTGGGAAAAGAGCGGGTATGCGAACCCCGATGTTTGTGTAGAGAAGGGCGTGACGAAGCCCGATGCGGAAGCCTATTCGATAGTCTTGCCGCCGCCGAATGTCACGGGAACCTTGCACATGGGGCACGCCGCGATGCTCGCGATACAGGACATCCTCATCCGCTACCACCGCATGCGGGGGCTTAGGACGCTCTGGCTCCCCGGTACCGACAGCGCGGCCATCGCGACACAATCGAAGGTGGAAACCGACATCTATAAAAAAGAAAAGAAAACGCGGCACGACCTCGGCCGCGAAGAATTGATGCGCCGCATCGACGCGTTCGTCGAGGAGAGCAAAACGACAATAATCAACCAGACGAAAAAGATGGGCTCAAGTCTCGATTGGAGCCGCTACGCGTACACGATGGACGAGAAGCGCTACGGCGCGGTGATGGAGGCGTTCGTGCGCATGTACGACGCGAGCCTCATCTATCGCGGCGACCGCATCGTGAATTGGGACCCGAAGCTACAAACGACCGTGAGCGACGATGAGATAGAGTATGTCGAGCAGAAAGACCCGTTCTACCATTTCAAATACGGTCCTTTCGATATCGGCACCGTGCGTCCTGAAACAAAGTTCGGCGACAAGTACGTCGTCATGCACCCCGACGACGAGCGGTACAAAGAATACAAACACGGGCAAAAAATAGACCTTGAATGGATAAACGGGCCGATTACCGCAACTATCATCAAGGACGAAGCGGCTGATATGAGCTTCGGCTCGGGCGCGATGACCATTACACCCGCCCATTCGACGATAGACTTCGAGATAGCACAGCGGCACGGGCTCGACATCGAGCGCGTCATCGACGACCGCGGCATACTTCTCGACATCGCGGGAGAGTTCTGTGGCCAGCACATCAAAAAAGCCCGTGCCGCGATAGTGGAAAAATTGAAAGCAAAAGGGCTCGTGGCAAAAGTGGACGAAGGCTACTTGCACAATGTCGCTACGAATAGTCGCGGCGGCGGCATCATCGAGCCGCAGATAAAGCGGCAGTGGTTCATCGCGGTCAATAAAGAAGTCGAGTTCTCCGACGGAAAGAAGGCGACGCTCAAGGAGCGCATGCGCGAAGCGGTGTCTGTGGGCGACACGAAAATCATGCCGGAGCGATTCGAGAAGATCTACTACCACTGGATAGACAACCTCCGCGACTGGTGCATTTCGCGCCAAATATGGTTCGGCCACCGCATACCGGTTTACTATCGTAAACACGGGAATCAAGAATCAAGAGGCAAGAATCAAGAGGCGGAAATCTACGTCGGCGTGAAGCCGCCGAAGGATGTTGAGAATTGGGAACAAGATCCTGATACGCTCGACACGTGGTTCTCCTCGGGGCTATGGACCTTTTCGACGCTCGGGTGGCCCTACTCCGCGCAAAGCGCTACGAAGGGCAAGCCCGGACCGGAAAACGATCTGGCGAATTACCACCCTACGGCGGTGCTTGAAACGGGATATGACATTCTTTTCTTCTGGGTCGCACGCATGATACTCATGAGCACGTTCCTGCGCGGCGAGGTCCCTTTCAAAAATGTCTACCTGCACGGACTCGTGCGCGACGGGCAAGGCAGAAAAATGTCTAAATCGCTCGGCAATATCATTGATCCTCTGGACATGATAAAAAAATACGGCGCCGACGCGGCGCGCCTTTCGCTCATCATCGGTGCCGCTCCGGGCAACGACCTCAAGCTCTCGGAAGACCGCGTGCGCGGTTACAAACATTTTGCCAACAAGCTCTGGAACATCACGCGCTTCGTGCTCGAAAATTCCGACTATCGACCTACGAGGTCGATAGTGACTGGGTCCGATAAGGAACTTATTAAAGAGGCGCAAGAAGTCGCTCGGAGCGTTTCCGCGAACATCGATGACTTCAGGCTCGACCTTGCCGCCGACCGGCTCTACCACTTCGTATGGGACCGCTTCGCGGCGGAAATAATCGAGGAGTCGAAACCGATCTTAAAGGGCGGCGGCGAAGCCGCCGCATCCCGTAGCGCGGCACTGTTCGAACTGTTGACGATATCCCTCAAACTCCTCCACCCCTTTATGCCCTTCGTCACCGAAGCCATCTGGCAGGAATTGCCGAAAAAGGACACCGACCTCCTCATGGTCGCCAAGTGGCCAGTATAATGACGGCAATGTCTGAACTCACCCCCATTCTCGCGGCGATGGCAGGAGGGTTCCTCCCTGCTCTCGCGTGGCTGTGGTTCTGGCGGCGCGAGGACGCGCCGCATCCCGAGCCGCGCAAGCTCATCGCGCTCGCCTTCCTCGCGGGCATGGTCACGGTGGCGCTCGTCATCCCGATACAAAAATTCGTCGCGCCGTTTTTGGCGACGCAGACGCTCATCTTCACCGCATGGTCGGCCATAGAGGAGGTGATGAAATATCTCGCCGCGCGCGTGACGGTACTGCGCCGCCGCGAAGACGACGAGCCCATCGACCCCGTCATCTATATGGTGACCGTCGCTCTCGGCTTCGCGGCGGCGGAGAATACCCTCTTTCTCCTCTCTCCGCTGTCGGGCGATACGGTGGTCCAGACCGTGATGACGGGCAATCTGCGCTTCGTGGGTGCCACGCTCCTCCATGTGCTTTCTTCGGCCGCCATCGGCGTCATGCTCGGCCTTTCCTTTTACAAATCGAAGGTTGACAGGCGCATCTATGCCTTCTTCGGAGTTATCCTCGCCGTCCTTTTGCACAGTGTCTTTAATTTCCTTATACTCAATACTACCGAGGAGCATTTGATGCGCACCTTCGGGTACGTCTGGATAGGCGTCGTTGCGCTCCTCGCCGTGCTAGAATATATCAAACGCATCCATCCGGTCCTCAAACAGAAATTTTCAAAGTAACGATATGTCCAAGAAACCTTCATTCTTCGCGCGACTGACCGGTGCAGGCGGCGCGGACGACGGTTACTTCAGCGACAAGGCCGAGCCTATCGTCTTCGAGGGCGAGGGCGAAGAGCGGCATGCGCACATCACACAGCGCGATGAGAATTGGGCCGGCGATGAACCCGCGGGAGAGCTCGCGGTCGACGTATACCAGACGCCGGACGCCATGGTGGTCAAAGCGCTTGTCGCCGGCGTGCATCCTGCTTCGATAGACATTTCTCTGACGCGCGAAATGCTCACCATCAGCGGGACGCGCCAGGACGAGCGCGAAGTGGATGAAGAGCACTACTACCAGCGCGAGCTCTACTGGGGCTCGTTCTCGCGCACCATCCTCCTGCCCGAAGAAGTGGATGTGGACATGGCCGAGGCCTCCGAGCGCCATGGTATCCTTATGATCCGTCTGCCGAAGATAAACAAAAAGCGCCAGACCAAATTAAAAGTCCGTAGCAGGTAATATAAAAAAGATCCCATGACCGAAAACACGCCGTCCGCTTCCGTAGACACGCTCCAAAAGTTTGCCATGCCGCTCGCCATCGTCGTCGCGGGTGCCTTAATCGCGGGCGCAGTATTCATGAACGGGCAGAAACAGCCAGTCGTAGCCGGCGGCCCCCAACAGGCGTCCGTCAATATCAAAGACGTGAAGATAGGGCCGGACGACCCGTATATCGGCAAGAAAGATGCCCCTGTCGTGATGGCGTACTGGTCGGATTACCAGTGCCCCTTCTGCAAGGCCGTCGAGGTAGGCGGTATCCCCCAGATACCCATAGAGCCGGCGCTCCCCATCCTCATCAAGGATTACGTGGACGCGGGCAAGCTCAAAATAGTCTTCAAGGACTTCTCGTTCCTCGGCCAAGACTCCGATACGGCCGCCCTGTATGAACACGCTATCTGGCAGACGTATCCCGACAAATTCTACGCATGGCGCGAGGCGATGTTCAAGGCGCAGGACGACGAAGGCGATAACGGCTTCGGCGATGAAGCCTCCATCCTTGCGCTCATACGGACGATTACCGGCCTGGATGCCGACAAGCTGAAAAATGTCGTCGCACAGAACAAAGAAAAGTATCTGGGGCTCATACAGGCGGATGAGACAGAGGCCGCATCCTTCGGCATATCGGGAACTCCGGGATTCATCGTGGGAACGACGCTCATCGCCGGTGCCGACCAGCCGGCAGTCTTCAAAGCGGCAATAGATGCACAGCTCAAATAACTTCGTCGTTTTCTCCGACCAATCCTAGTCGGTAGATGTCGAACGAATTCTCCCCCTCGAACATGTCGGAGGGGTTGGGGAGATACAGCCGCTTGCGCGTTATCTCGGCGGTAGCGTCGTTGAGGAGGCGGTGGAAGACCGCGAACTCATCAGAGACCTCGACGAAGTCGATGATGTAGCGGCGCATCTGCGAGGAGCCGTCGGCGTTCTTTTTCTTTTTGCATTCCTGCACGATGAAACGCCGCACTTCCTTTCCGTACTTTTGTTTGACTGTGTAGTAGTTGAATATCGCCTGCATAATGAACAGCGTCTTTTGCCCGCGGCCTTTGCTGAATGAATCCACGAATTTGTGGTCGACGATATCCACCGCATTCCTGTCGGCACGCGATTCCACCACCAAGTCCGAGATCGCCTTGATGGGAAGCGGCAGGCCTTCTACTTCCGCCAGCGCCACCACTTCGACGCCCAACACTTTGTGCTTCGGCGGGCGCACCAGATAGAAGCCGACAGCCTGCAGATAATCGCGCTCCATCGAGGCGCGCTTTTTCTTTTTGGCGAGGCGCGATTTTGCCTTGCCGAAATGTATCTCAAAATCCGCGACGCTACGCAAATATTCAAGTCCGAGCTCTACGGCACCCTCTTTCCCTATCCCACCATAATAATGCTGGAGCGCCACATGCCCCGCGCGACCGATAATCGAGGCGGGGTTGGACGGTGTGTCATATACCTTCTCGACGTAGCGCTTGTACCACGCCAAGGGGTTCCGCAAGAACGCCATCAACGACGAATGGCTCCAGTATTTGATGGGGAGTTCGAGTTTGGGTACTTTTTTTGACTTCCTCACGAGGCGAGTATATCACCATCGCCCAACTGCTCATTTTGTGGCTTAAAAACCGCAAAAGTTAGATTTGGACAAAGCACCAACTATTCGCTTATTCGCGCGAATTAGAATATATATCAGAGGGGCTTGTGGATACTTTGGACAAATACAGAGTGGGGGTATAGCATTCGCCAATGAGCAGTGAAGATTTCAGACAGCCCCCACCGATCAAAGACGCTACCGCTACGCCTGAAGATGCGCAAGCAACGGAGGCAATTCCGGAAAAACTCGATATTGTCGTTGAGTTCGGTGATGGTAAGAATCTTTTGAAAGAAGGTAGGGGTAAGACGCAAAGAATAGCAGTTGCTATAGATATGGGGAGCGGAAAAATGTATGTCGGCGACGGGCATACTTACCTGTACCACAAATATAAAATTCCTCTCGATAAGTTCTGCAAAGTTGTCGTGCATATCGACCCATTTAACAACATCACCGCCCCCTATGCTTTTGACGCGCGGGGAGAGAAGGTGAAGAAAATTGAGCCGGGTCCGCTAACCAATCTTGTGGTAGAGACGTTGAAACAATACATCAATAACAGGCATGGTTGAACGCGATTATCGAAAACTGCCGACGTCCGGTCATTTCGGTTTTAGGCGATTTGGACAAAGCCCAAGTGGGAGGATAGCATGTAGGCATGATAGAGGATGCTACAGAGAATCCGAACGAGAAATTTGCAAAAGGCGACCTTGTCAAACTTCGCCATGGGCTCGAAGACCGAGTCTTGAAGGCTTTAGCTCCGATGTTCGTACCGGATACCATATACCGAGTTTTATGCTATGAACACCATAGCGACGAAGGCGGTGACTCGGTGTGGCTCGGCCCCAGTGACATGTCGCCACAGGATGTCGAAGAATTCCGTCCGGAACTCGTGTCGGAAGAACCGATACGAGAGAGATACAAAGGTGTGTTGCCCGTCTCCATTGCCAATTTGCGCAAGGTCCTCCACTAGACAGCCCAAGGTTGGCTGTTCGTCTTTTGTACAACTATTCGCTTATTCGCGCGAATTAGAGAATAGCGGAATCCTACGTTTGGACTCCGGTAGGAGAGCAAAGCTCACTAGGGGGCTAGGCAAACCCGCGGCGGGGCATGCCCGCATACCAACTTGCTTTGCAATGTTGGTGTGTGGGGTATAGCATTCCACACATGCAAAAATATGCGTTCGTAGACCGGGATGGGACGATTATCTGGGAACCTGAACGACCGGCCGGCATTGACCCGCGCGAGACGTTTCCGCTCGCGAGCGCCGACCAAGTGCAATTTATGGATGGGGCTATTGAGGGCCTTGAGCAACTTACCAAGAAAGGATACGGGCTCGTCTTGGTGACCAATCAAACTTTCCTCGGTACACCCAAGCACCCGAAAGATATTTTCGATCAGGTGATGAAAAGAATGCGGGACGGTCTCGAAGCGCACGGCATTCATTTTGCATTTGAAATGGTCTGCCCGCACGGACCCGACGAAGGGTGCGATTGCCGCAAGCCCGCAATTGGCGGCCTCAAAGAATTCCTCGCTACTCACCCCGCCGACCTCGCCAACTCCCTCATGTTCGGCGACAGAGCGACCGACGGCGAATTCGCCAAGAATCTCGGCGTCCGCTTCGTCCGCATCGAGACCAACAAACGCTTCGAACTCCCCCGCAACATTTGATTTGAACAACCATTCGCCTATTCGCGCGAATTAGAGAATAAGATTGGCTACATTTGGACAAACCCGAAGCGAGTTGATAGGCTTCTCCGATGGAAGAACGCAGGGCACCGAAAGCCAAAAAAGAGCGTTCTGCTTTTGTCTTTACTCCCGAAACGGAAAATAAAGAGCACGAAAAAAATATCGAGAAACTCAAACACCAATACCATGGCCGTGCGGAGCCGGAAGAAGTCAAGCGCGAATATGAGCACTCACGTGCCGCGTTCGACGGCAAACCTGTCCGCAACTACGTGCCCATATTCGCGATGCGGATGACGCAAAACGCGCTCGACGCCCGTTTCCACAAACGTCCCGGCTCCGGCCAAGGCGAGTAGCCGATTTGGACAAACCTGAGGCGGGGTATTTCTAGACAAACACGAGACAGTCTCTAATCGCGATCCCAATACTTAGTCGTGGACCTAAGTATTGGGATGTGAGCGACGAGGCGCAACCTTAGGACCTTAGTAGCTCCTGAGTTGTTTGGCTCTTTCGTGGAACCTTATTCTCTCTAGCGCTTTCGCTTCGATTTGGCGGATGCGTTCGCGGGTGACGCCGAATTCGCGCCCCACTTCTTCGAGCGTGAAGCAGATGCCCGCCTCGGTGAGACCGTTTCGCATTTCCAATATCTTTCTTTCTTTCGGAGAGAGCTCGTCGAGGATGCTCATCATCTGCTCGCTCAGAATTCTCCGCGATGCGTCCATGTCGGGCGAGGCTATCGTGTCGTCGGCGATGAAGCTGCCCAAGGTCGAGCGCTCGTCGTCGTCTTCGCCGACCGGCGATTCGAGCGAGACGGTGTCCTGATTTATCTTCTGGATGGTGTATATCTTCTCCACTTCGATGCCCATCTCCGCCGCTATCTCTTCGGGCAGTGGGTCGCGTCCCAGGTGCTGGGAGAGCTCGCGCATCTTCTGCTTGTATTTGGCGATGGTTTCCACCATGTGGACGGGGATGCGGATGGTGCGCGATTGGTCCGCCAGCGCGCGGGTGATGGCCTGACGTATCCACCACGTGGCGTAGGTCGAGAATTTGTAGCCTTTTGTGTAATCAAACTTATCCACGGCTTTAAATAAGCCCAGATTACCCTCCTGAATGAGGTCGAGGAGCGTCAGGTCGGGACTTCGGTTGACGTATTTCTTGGCAATGGAAACCACAAGGCGGAGGTTCGAGCGGGCGAGGATATTCCGCGCCTCGTTGTCCGCTTGCAGGATGCGCTTTGCCAATTCTTTTTCCTGATTGCCGTTCAAAAGCGGGTACTGGCCTATTTCGCGCAGATACATCTGTACGGAGTCGTAGCCCGCGTCGCTCCTGCGGTTCTGAAGTTTCTTGCTCGCCAGCACGCTGTCCGCCGACGAGTCTTCGAGCATGCCGCCGCCTTCCAAGACATCGATGCCGGCGGTTCCGAAAAGCTCATACATGTCTTCGAGCAATTCCACGTTGTCCTCGATGGTCGGGAATTCCCGCATTATCTCGTCGTAGGTGATGTAGCCGCGCTCGCGGCCGAGCGTGATGAGCGCCTCCACTTTTTCCTGCTGCTTGCCGAGAAGAAGTTTTCTGCCGGGAGTGCGCTTCCCGATATGCCGGCTCGCGGACGCGCGCAGGGTCTTTTTCTTTTTGGTACCGGCGCGGACGGCGCGTTTTGCCGCCGGTCGCCGCTTCGCTTTTGTCGCGCGCTTCGCTTTTCGCGGCGCGCGGCGCGCGCGGCTCACGGCCGCGCGTTTCTTCGTTGTTTTTTTCTTCTTCTTTTTTGCTTTTGCCATACGTTTGTTCACGCAGAAAAAAATGACCAGAGAATACCTCCTTCCTTAGGGGAAGGTCGTGTTGACATATTAAAGTCCTGACGCATTACTTGACGGCCACGCCGGCAATTCATTGCAACATCATTGCAAATGGTGCGACCCAAGACCAAGCGGTCAATATTACACTCCCCGCTTCAGTTGCGCAATCCGCTTTATCAACATATCCACAGCCTTCATAAGAACGCTCTTTTCGGCCTCATTCCCCTCTTTTTCGGCCCTCCGGAGGGCTTCCGTCTTCAGGGCGAGCTCATTTGCGAGCAATTCCTGCGAAATGACGTCGAGCAGTGCCTTGGCTCTGCGCGCCACACCCTCGCCCGTCCCGTACAGGCGCTCCGCGGAGAATCTCAACGACTCCTGCAGTGGCACGGGAAGCCGCTCCAGTGCTTCGAGCGCCTCCGTGCCGATCGCTTCGGCAAGTTCGCTCCGGTACGCAGTGATGTCCATCTCAGGCTTCGGCAGTGACGCCTGCCACAGCAGTATGGAGAACGCCTGCTGTGCCCGCCCGTCGCTTCTCGCGAGAGCGGTCTTCGCCGCATCGTCCCGCGGCACAGCCGCGACCTGCCCGGTATGACCCGCGTCCGGCGCAATTTTGGGCATCTTCGCAAATGCCGATGCGACGGCGCTCTCGGAAACATTCAGTCTGCCTGCGATCTCGCGTACATACTGCTCGCGCGCTATAGGGCTCTGTACATCCGCGAGGAAGGGCAGGACTATCGATTCGACGCTGCGCCGGAAATTGTCGGTGCTCTTCGCGTGTTCTTCGAGCACATCGAGCAGGAAGGTGATAATGTCCTTCGCCTCGCGGATAGCTTTTTTCCACGCGTCGGGTCCTTCTTTCTGAATGAGGTCGGCCGGATCAAGTTCGGCGGGAAGGCTTGCCACCTTTACATGCAATCCGCCCTGCAGTGCCGCGCGTGCGGCGCGTCCGGCGGCCTTGATGCCCGCCGCATCGGCATCGAGGGCGAGGACCAGATTTTCCGTCATACGCTTAATGAGCGCCGCATGCTCCGGTGTGAATGCGGTGCCGGAAACCGCGACCGTATTCCCCCATCCGGCCTGGTGCGAGGCGAGCAGGTCCATCTGCCCCTCCACCAGTACGGCGCAATTGTGCTTACGTATAGCCGTTTTTGCACGGTCGAAGCCGTACAAAATGCGGGATTTGTGGAAAAGCGGGGTTTCGGGCGAGTTCAGATATTTGGGCGCTTCGGGCGACGCCTTTTCCCCGAACGTCCGGCCCGAAAATCCGACGACGCGGCCGGCGCTGTCGGAGATCGGAAAGAGGATGCGGTTGCGGAATTTGTCGGTGAGGTTGCCCCGCTCATTTTTCTTCGCAAGCCCGGCCTCAAGGATCTCCCTGTCGGAGAATTTCTTCGCCTTGAGATACTCCGACGCGTCGCTCCACGCATCCCCCGCGAGCCCAAGGCGGAACTCTTTCACGGTCGCATCGCTCACACCGCGCTCCTTCAAATACTTCTTGGCCGGCTCGGAGAGGCGTGATGTATAAAATATCGTCGCGACTTCGAGAAGCTCAAACATGCGCTCGCGCTCATCCTTCTCGCCTTTGCCGCCGCGTTCGTACACTATTTCAACGCCCGCTTTTTCCGCAAGCACTTTGAGCGCACCCTTGAAATCCAGTCCTTCGATACCTTCGACGAACGAAAAAATATCGCCGCCCACATTGCACCCGAAGCAGTGGTATGTGCCCCTGTCGGGCGACACGTGGAACGACGGCGTCCGCTCCGCATGGAACGGGCACCGCGCACGCAAACTACTTCCCGCCCGCTCCAGCTTCACGTATTGCGAAACCACGTCGACGATGGAGAGCTTGTCTTTTATTTGTTGCACCGTATCTGCCATGGCCCCCTATTATGCTCCCTGTTTCTCCAAGAGCGAAGCGATTGGCTAGAAACAGCAGTCCCCTTGTGGGGCTCTCCTTTGGAACGTTCTCAAAACTTGGGACATCGCAGGGTGCGTACCGGCGCGCAGCGTTTTTGACGGTTTGAGCCACTCCTCCGTTAAAAATGCTACGCGCCGGTTACGCTCCCGTCGAAACACTACCGCTCGATTGACTCCTTCCGGCTCTGGCTTTCCGGTACTTCGGCGGGTGCCGCGGCGGCAAATCCCGCTTCCATTTCTTCTATCATGGCGTGTTTCTTCGAGCCTGCGAATCCGGTGCCCGCGGGAATGAGACGGCCGATGATGACGTTCTCTTTGAGACCGATGAGGCGGTCCACTGCACCGGAAACCGCCGCTTCAGCGAGCTTGCGCGGCGTGTTCTGGAAGGAAATGGCCGAGAGGAAGCTCGCGCGTGTGAGCGACACCTCCGTAATACCCAAGAGGAGCTGCTTGGCTTTCGCCGGCTCGCCCTCGGTCTCCTTCGCGCTCTTGTTGATGCGCTCCAGTTCGAAATCCGCAACAATCTCTCCGGCGGATACGCCGGTATCGCCCGAGTGCGCGATGGAGACGCGACTGAACATCTGCTTCACGATGACCTCCAAGTGTTTGCGCGCGGTCGTCACCCCCTGCAGTTCGTAGATGCGGGTTATCTCGTTGATGATGTATTCCTGAGAAGTCTCCTTCCCCGCCAAGAGGAAGAGTTCCTCGAGATCGGCCGAGCCGTCCGTCAGGAAGTCGCCTTTTTTGACCGTGCTTCCTTCCTTCACGAGGATGGTGCGGAGCGGGTGAATGCGGTATTCGGTTTCTTTCTTCGCGGCTTTCGTTATCTTTCCCGTCTTGCCCAACGCTGCGACCCCCGCTTCCGGAAGGATGGTGATGACTGTTTCCTGACCGTCTTTGACCATGTCGGTCACGACACCGGAAACGCGCGAGATGGTAGCGGGAGCTTTCGGCGTGCGCGATTCGAAGACCTCTTCAACGCGCGGGAGACCCATCGTGATGTCGCCGCCTGCGGTCGCGACACCTCCCGAGTGGAAGGTGCGCATGGTCAGCTGTGTACCCGGCTCGCCTATCGCCTGCGCGGCGATGACACCGATGGCTTCGCCGACGTCAACCATTTCGCCGGTCGTGAGGTCCACGCCGTAGCATTTCTGGCATACGCCGCGCGCGACTTTGCACGTCATGGGAGAGCGCACGATGACCTCCTTGATAGCCGTGTCTGCTTCTATCGCATTCGCATCGTCCGTCTTTAAGAGAGCGCCGCGCTTGAAGCTGCCGGCTTCCTCCGCAAGCACGCGTCCGACGACGCGTTCGGCGAATGAGCCTCCGATGTTCTCCTTGCCCGGGCGCGTGATAACGACGCCTTCGCGGGTACCGCAATCGTTCTCCAGTACGATGACGTCGTGTGCCACATCGAAGAGGCGGCGCGTGAGGTAACCCGCGCGCGCGGTGTTGAGTGCGGTGTCCGCAAGACCCTTGCGCGCACCGTGGGTCGAGATGAAATACTCGATAGGTGTGAGGCCCTCCTTCAAAGATGAGGTGATGGGGAATTCGATGATCTCTCCGCGCGGGTTCGTGATGAGGCCTTTCATGCCCACCATCTGATGCAATTGCACGACCGAACCGCGGGCGCCCGAGGTGATCATGTCATGCACGGGACCCTGCTTGTCGAGCGCATCAACGACATACTTGCGCAATTCGCCCGAGACCTTGCCCCAGATCTCGATGGTCATGCGACGGCGTTCGTCCTCGGTGAGGAGGCCGTTGTTGTAATTTTCAAGTTCTTTTGCGGCGCGTTCGCGGCCGTCTTTGACGAGAGCGGCCTTCTGCTCAGGCACGACCACGTCGGAGAGAGACCAGGTGATGCCTGCGTGCGTGGCATAGCGGAAACCGAACGCCTTTATCTTGTCGAGTATCGGCGGGATACCGTCGAGCTTGTAGTGCGTGACGAGATTATGGACCAGGGCGCCCATGCGTTTGTTGGTTATCTCTTCGTTCAGGAACGGGAAGTCAGAGGGAAGGACGGAGTTGAAAAGAAGACGTCCGACGCTTGTCTCGAAAACCTTGCCCCCGAACTGTTCGTATTTTTTGCTGTCGCCCGGAAGGACCTTGATCTTCGCGCGGAGGTCGATGGCGCCGAAATCGTACGCCGTAATAGCGGCGTTGGTCGAGGGAAATGCCTTGCCCTCGCCCCGCACCTTGTCCATCTCTTTCGTCATCCAGTAGCATCCGAGGACGATATCAAGAAGCTTGGAGGCGACGACGACATCACCGCTCCCGGGCTTCAAGACGTTCTTATTGGCGGACATTATTTTCGCCGCTTCCATCTGCGCGGCTTCGGAGAGCGGGACGTGGACCGCCATCGCGTCACCGTCGAAGTCGGCGTTGTATGCGGGGCACACCAGCGGGTGCACCTGTATCGCATTGCCTTCGATGAGAACCGGACGGAATGCCTGAATGGATTGGCGGTGCAGGGTGGGCGCGCGGTTCAAAAGCACGTACTTGTCCTTTATCGCCTCTTCAAGAATGGGCCACACTTCGGGGGCCTCGTCTTCGATAAGACGTCCTGCGCCGCGGATGTTGTATGCAAGCTCCCGCGCGAGGAGCCCCTGAATGACGAACGGGCGGAAGAGCTCGAGCACCATGTGTTTCGGCAGACCGCACTCATCGAGCGCGAGGTCGGGGCCGACCACGATGACCGAACGGCCCGAGTAGTCGACGCGTTTACCCAAGAGATTTTGCCGGAGGTAGCCGTGTTTGCCTTTGAGATAATCGGCGAGGCTTTTGAGCGCGCGGCGACGGCCGCCGAGGATGCCGAGGACGCCGGCGCCGCGGCGCATGGAATTGTCCAAGAGCGCATCAACGGCTTCCTGCAGAATACGCTTTTCGTTGCGGAGGATGACTTCCGGCGCGTGGATGGCGAGCAGGCGCTTGAGACGGTTGTTGCGGTTGATGACGCGGCGGTAGAGGTCGTTCAAGTCGGACGATGCGTGGCGGCCTCCTTCGAGCGCGACCATGGGGCGGAGTGCCGGCGGGACGACGGGGAGACGCGTCATGAACATCCACTCGGGCCGGACACCCGCGCGCTGGAGCGCTTCCGCGAGCGCAAGGCGCTTACGGAGCTTGTCGCGGTCTGCGGCGCCGGATTTCTCATATTCACCCCGCACGCGCTCGATGAATTTTTCGATGTCGATGTTCTTCAATATATTGTAGAGCGCTTCCGCACCGATGGCCGCTCGGAACATCGCTCCGTATTTGACCGCAAAGAGGTGATACGCGGCTTCGTCCAAGACGACGCCCTGTGCGACGGATTCGATCTCCTTTTTCGCCTTCTGCGCCTTTTCTTTGAGCTCGGTTTTTACCTCGGCGGTCGCGGCGGACTTGGTCTTGGTCTGGAATTCCTGTTCCAGCTCCTTGAGAAGCCGCGTGCGCTCGCTCTCGTCGACGTGCGTGACGATGTAGCCCGCGAAATACACGACCTTCTCGACCTCGGCCGCGGAGAGGCCGAGCATGAGCGCGATGCGCGAGGGAATGCCGCGCAGGAACCAGATGTGCGAGACGGGTGTCGCGAGGTCGATGTGGCCCATCCTCTCGCGGCGCACGATGGCGCGCGTTATCTCGACGCCGCATTTCTCGCAGACGATGCCGCGGAAGCGGATGCCCCGGTACTTGCCGCAGTAGCATTCGTAATCTTTCTCGGGCCCGAACACGCGCTCGTCGAAGAGCCCGTTCTTCTCGGGACGCTGGGTGCGGTAGTTGATGGTCTCCGGCTTCGTTATTTCGCCGTACGACCACTCCGAGACGCGGTCGGGACTCGCGAGCTTCATCGCGACTGCCTCAAAATCCTGCGGAATGATGTCTTTTCTTTTTTGCATAGTGATATTCCGTTTAGACGCGCTCGTCGGGGCTATTTTCTAAAAATTCGATGTCGATACCGAGACCGCGGAGGTGCCTCACGAGGACGTTGAAGGTCGCCGGCGTATTGCTCTCCACGATACGGTTGCCGGAGACGATGGCATCGAATGCCGCGCTTCGCCCGAGGATGTCGTCGGATTTGATGGTGAGAATCTCGCGTAAGCTATATGCGGCGCCGTAGCCGAGGAATGCCCACACTTCCATTTCCCCCACGCGCTGGCCGCCGTTCTGCGCCTTGCCTCCCAAGGGCTGCTGGGTGGTGAGCGAGTAGGGGCCGATGGAGCGCATGTGTATCTTGTCTTCCACCATGTGGTGGAGTTTCAACATGTACATGACGCCGACGGAGACGGGCTGTGCGAACGCTTCGCCCGTGCGTCCGTCGAAAAGCACGCGCTTGCCGCTTTCGGACACGCCGGCCTTTTTGAGTTCGTCCCGTATCTCCTCTTCGGTGGCGCCGCTAAACGACGGCACGATAGCCTGATAGCCGAGCATCTCCGCCGCGAGGCCGAGGTGCAGTTCGAGGATCTGACCGAGGTTCATACGCGAGGGCACACCGAGCGGGGTCAGAATGATGTCCACCGGATTGCCTTGTTCGTCGAACGGCATGTCTTCCTCCGGCAGTACGCGGGAGATGACGCCTTTGTTGCCGTGACGGCCCGCCAGCTTGTCGCCGACCGATATCGTGCGCAATTGCGCGACCTCCACGTGCACGCGCTTGATGACGCCGCTCTCGAGGCTGTCGCCGCTCTCGCGGCTGAAGATCTTGATACCGACGACGCGGCCGCGCTTTCCGCCGTCCATGCGGAGCGATGTGTCTTTGACGTCCTTTGCCTTTTCTCCGAATATCGCGTGCAGGAGCCGCTCTTCCGGCGTGAGCTGTGTCTCGCCTTTCGGCGTGACTTTGCCGACCAGAATGTCGCCGGGGCGCACCTCGGCGCCGATGCGGACCACTCCGTCCTCATCGAGATTGCGGAGTTTGAATTCCGAGACGTTGGGAATGTCGTGCGTCGTGACTTCGGCGCCGAGCTTCGTGTCGCGCACGACGCAGACGAATTCCTCCATGTGGATAGAGGTGAAGCGTGCGTCCTTGGCGAGCCGCTCGCTGATGACGATGGCATCCTCGAAGTTGGCACCGAACCACGGAAGGAATGCGACGCGGACGTTCTGACCGATAGCCATTTGCCCGCCCGCGGATGTGGACGTGTCCGCGAGGACCGTTCCTTTCTTCACGCTGTCGCCCACCGCGACCGCCGGCCGCTGGTGGAAGGTCGTGAAGCCGTTGGTACGCATGAAATTCACGAGATCGTATTCCTTGGTCTTCCCGTCCGCATTTTTGACCTTGATGGTCTGCGCGTCGGCGTAGGAAACTTCGCCCGCCTCTGTCGCAAGGACCAGCCTGCCGGAGTCCCTCGCGGCCACCGCCTCGACACCCGTCGCGACGACGGGCGCTTCGGGCACGACCAAGGGAACGGCCTGTTTCTGCATGTTGGAACCCATGAGCGCGCGGTTCGCGTCGTCGTTCTCGACGAACGGAATGAGCGAGGTCGCGACGGAGAAGGGCTGGTTGCCCGCGACTTCCATGTAGTTGACGTTCTCGCGCTTCACCAAGGTGGGCTTGCCGCCCATGCGCACCTCGACGAATTTATCCGTGATGTGGCCCTCTTCGTCGCGCGCGACGCCCGCGTGCGCGATAGCGAATTCCTCCTCTTCAAGCGCATTCAGGTAGACGATGTCTTTGGTGAGCCGCCCCTTCTCCACCTTCGCGTACGGCGTCTCGATGATGCCGAATTCGTTGGGGCGCGCGTAGAGCGACATGTGGAGCACGAGCCCGATGTTCTTGCCTTCGGGTGTGTGAATGGGGCAGACGCGGCCGTAGTGCGAGGAATGCACGTCGCGCACTTCGAGCCCCGCGCGCTCGGAGGTGAGTCCGCCGCGACCGAGTGTCGAGAGTGTGCGGAGGTGTTCTATCTCGTCGAGCGTGTTGTATTGCTGCATGAGCTGGGAGAGCTGGTCGGTCGTGAAAAATTCCCGTATCGCCGCCTGAAAGGGGCGCGGGTTCACGAACGAGACGGGGGTCGTGGTCTCCGGATCCACCATCGCCATACGGTCCTGAATGTTGCGCTTCATGCGCGACAGGCCCACGCGCATGCGCTGTTCGAGCAATTCGCCCGCAAAACGCACGCGGCGGAAGCCGAGGTGGTCGATGTCATCGGGCAGAGCCGCAGGATTGGCGTTCAGTTCCGCGATGTTGGTCACGATGCGGACGATGTCCTCCAGAGTGAGTGTCGGATTAGAGAGGTCCTTGTCGGACGTTCCGAGCCCGAAGCGACGGTTGAAGTGGAAGCGGCCGACGCGGGAGAAATCGTAGCGGTCGGCGGAAAGTATCGCCTTCACGTGCTCGCGCGCGCTCTCCGGCGTCGCGATATCGCCGTCGCGGAGCCGGCGGTATATCTCGACGAACGCCTCCTCGGCGGTCGTCGCGTGGTCGTGCGCGAGAGTCGCGGACACGGCCTCCGCCGCGGGGCGGGACTTTTCAAAGCGGCTCAAGATGTCCTTCTCGGTCGTGAGCCCCAAGACGCGCAAGAGCGCCGTGACGGGGAATTTGCGCTTGCGGTCAATTTTGACGTAGATGCCGCCGTCGGCATCGGACTCTATCTCTATCCACACGCCGCGGGCGGGGATTATTTTGGCGGCAAAATAGTTCTTGCCTTTGTAGGGAACGGATTCAAAAAATACGCCGTATGAACGGGCCAGCTGCGGGACGACGATGCGCTCGACGCCGTTGATGATGAAGGTACCGTGCGGGGTCATCCACGGAAAATCCGCGAGGAATATTTCCTGCTCCTTCTCGGCGCCGGTCGTTTTGTTCTTGAGACGCACGACCATGCTAAGCGGCGCTTCGTGGGTGCGCATGGTGCGCTTGGCGTAGTGCTCGTCCCAACGGAGCTCGCCGAACGAGAATTTCACGAGCTTCAGTTCGAATTTCTTTCCGGAGTGGTCGGAGATGGGTGAAAATTCCTTGAACACGCGCTCAGCGCCGCCCTCCACGAATTCGCGGAACGACGCTATCTGCGACTCGACGAGGCTCGGCAACTTCACCAGAGGCTCACGGAACTTGCCGAAGTATTTCTGCGGTCGGACTGCGTGCTTCGTTTTTGCCATGCAACAACAATAATTACGTGCGACGCCCGCGCGCCGTACTGTCGAACGTTATTAAATTTTCTGTATCAAAAACACTTGTCCCTCACCTTAGCTTGCAAAAAGCGCATCCGTGACACAATCGGCTTTGCTGCAAATGTCGCGGGATTGTATCACCCTATCCTGCCTCCCTCAATCTTGACATACACAACAATGTGTTGCATATCGCACTATCGGCCACACCGCAGCCTCCATCCCAAAAAATACACCATGGTGTAAAATTTGGGATGCTACTTTTTTCCACGTTTTTTCCACTCCTCTATTTTCGCGTGATGGCCGGATTTGAGGACTTCGGGAACTTTATACTTTTTACCCTTCCAGACGAGCACATCGGGGCGCGTGTAGACTTCCGGACTAGAGATTCGGCTCGCTTCGAGTGATTCCGATTTTCCAAGCACCCCGGGGATAAAGCGCGCGACCGCATCTATCATCGTGGCCGCCGGAAGCTCGCCGCCCGTGAGCACGTACGGACCGACCGTCACTTTCTTCGCCTTAAGGATCTTCTGCACCCGTGCGTCCACACCCTCGTAGTGCCCGCAAATAAAAAGAATGTCTTTCTTTTTGGAAAGTTTCTTCGCCATTGCCTCGTCGAATTGCGCGCCGTCGGTCGAGAAAAATATCTTCTCGACTCCTTTTCTTTTCCCTATCGCTTTTTGTGCCGCCAGCAGTATCGGTTCGGGACGAAGAACCATTCCCGGTCCCCCTCCGTAAGGTCTGCGGTCAACTCGCACATCTTGAGCACTCGCCCCTCGACTTCGATCGGGGTGAATAAACTTCTTCGGGTCGTAGAACGAGATCTTTATTTTCTTTGCCGCAAGCGCGCGGCCGATGATCGAGCTTTTGAGGTATGGCTCGATGGATCCGGGAAACAGGGTGAGTACGTGGAAATGCAGCATTACTTGCCGTTCTTGAGGTCATTGATGACATCGTCGACGGTCGTGTCGCGTACATACGGCGTCGCGGGGGCCGCGCTCTCGCCCGTGCTCCGCTCGTCCCGCCCTTCCCGGGGTTCGCTCCCTTCCGGCTCCTCAATCTTGAGATTGACGCGCGCGTCATTTTTCATGCCGACGACGCGAAGGACGGTGCGGATGGCCTTCGCGGTCTGGCCGCTCCTTCCGATGACCTTGCCCATATCGTCTTTGTTGACGCTGAGCGTGAGCAGGACGCCCATCTCGTCAACGACGCGGGTGATCTTCACATCGTCGGGATTGTCCACCAATGCCTTCACCACGTACTCCAAGAATTTCTGATCCTGATCCATATCGGTCGTTCTATCTTGTAATTGTCGTTCAGTATACCCCGTGAGATAAAGACTTTAAAGTATTCACTGTTGTCCGAACTATAATTGAGGTTGGATTTTCTTGAAAGATTGGCGTGCATTATCTCATGGGGTATACCGAGGCTACTCCTTCACGGCCACGGCTTCCTCCTTCGGCTTGGCGGGGTCGGCCTTCGTCTCTTCCGCGGGAGTTTCCGCCGGTGCCTCCTCCTTCTTTTCCTCGGCTGCCTTTTTCTCCGCCTCTACCTGCGCATCGTGAGCCTCCTTGGCCGCCGCTTTTGCCGCGGCCTCAGCTTCCTTCTCCGCAGCCGCCTTCTCGGCCTCCGCCGCCGCGTCTACGGGAGCTTTGTACTTCGGAAGAACGTTGATCTTCTTCGCATCTATCATGCCAAGCGACACGAGCATATTGTGCACGGTCGGGCTCGCCTGTGCTCCGACGGAGAGCCAATACTTAATGCGCTCCGCGTCGAGTTTTTTCTCCTTGGTCTTCGGGTCGTACGTGCCGACTTTCTCGACAATGTTACCCGTCTTCGGGCCTTCGGTGTGTTCGACGACGACAATGCGATATGAAGGGCTGTTGATACGCCCCGTCCGCTGCATCCGTATCTTCAACATAACCGCGACACTCTACTCCCTCGAGCCTTACTTTGCAACTTTTTCCGCCTCTTCAAGTTTTACTGACAACAGTTTCGACACTCCGTCCTGCGCCATCGTGACGCCGTAGAGCTCGCCCGCGGCACTCATAGTCGCGCGGTTGTGGGTGATGACGATGAGTTGTGATTTCTGCCCCAGCTCGCCGACCATGTCGGCGTAGCGCTTCGAGTTGGCCTCGTCGAGTGCCGCGTCGGTCTCGTCGAGAATGAGGAAGGGCGGTGGGTTCACCTGTGTCATCGAGAAGATGAGTGCGATGGAGGTGAGCGCGCGCTCGCCGCCGGAGAGGACCTCAAGCCCGCGTATCTTCTTGCGCGGGAGCGACACATCTATTGAGAGCCCCGCGTACAACTCCTCCTCTTCGGAAAATTCTTCTTCCTCATCATCTTCCATCTCAAGGACCGTCCTTGAGATTTTCCGGCGGGGCTCCTCAACAAAAAGCTTCGCCGCGCCGCCGCCGAACAGTTTCGCAAAAAAGTTCTTCAGCGCCTCATTGATGTGCTTGAGCCCGTCGTGGAAGCGCGCGTCTATCGTCTTTTCAAGCTCCGCGATGATGTCTTTGAGTGACGCCGCAGAGCGTTCAAGGTCCGTGAGTTCTTTCGCAAGGAATTCATCGCGCTCCTTCGTCTGCTTGAATTCGGTGACCACCTGCTCCCCGTTACCTATCCCCGACTCCTCTATCTTTATCTTCAGTCGCTCGATGTCGCGCCGGCGTTTCTCCTGCACGCTCCGCTCTTCCGAAAGCGCACCCTGCGGCACCTCGGAGTGCTCCCACCCGTGGACGGCGGCCCCGATGAGCGCGATGCCCTCGCGTACCTCCTCTTCAAAACGCTGACGTAAGGACGCGATACTCGCGCGCGCCGCCTGCACGGAATGTAGCTTTCCTTGCGCCTCGCGTACCGCTGATTCAAGCTCGATGAGGTCGCGCTCGGCGGCGAATCCGCTTTCGCGCACTTCGGCAATTTTGCGGCGGAGGTCTTCCAATTCGCCCGCGAGCGCCGCCTCCTCCTTTTGTACGCGGTCGAGCGAGCCGGAGAGCGACTGCACCTGTTGGCGCACTTCCTCGTTCGTTTCCGGCGCGATGCCGGTGAGTCCCTCGATGAACGCCTTGATGCGGTTCCTCACATCGGCGACAACGGAGCGCAGCGAGGCGGGGTCGCCCGCGCGCTCGGCGTCCGCAAGCGCCGCGTCGAGGTCGCGCGCGAATTGGCGCACATGGGGCACCGGCACGATCTGTTCTACCGTCACATTCGTGGCTTCGAGCGCACCCTCGGCGCGGCCGAGCTCGCGCGAGATGCGTTCGCTTTCGCGCCGCGCCCCGGCGAGCTTTGCCTCGCGTTCGGAAAGCTTGGCGCGGAGTCCCTGTATCGCGGTGTCCGAGGAGCTTCCGCGTTTGCCGCGGGCGTCGGCGACGCCCGCCGTGAGTTTCTTGAGCTCGCTTTCGTGTGCGCGTACTTCCTCGGCGAGACGCGCATCCTCCTGCGTTATCCACGCATGCTCGCGGGCGAGGTAGTCGTTCAATTTTGCGGCAAGTTCCTCCTTCATCTCCCGCGCCTTTTCTATTTTCTCGACCTGTGTGCGGAGAAAATGAAGATGCGGACCTATTTCGCGCCGGAGCGATTTGGTCTTATCGATATTAATGCCCGTCTCCTCGAGCTTGCGTTCGCTCTCCGCCTTTTTGTGCTGATAGAGCTTGAGGCCCAAGGCGTCCTCCACCATCTCTCTGCGCTCGCGCGGGGATGCGTTCAATATCCTGTCGGCCTCGCCCTGCGAAATGATCTGGTAGCCGGAGCCGCCGATATTGGCTCCCGCCAAAAGCCGAATGACGTCTTTGAGGCGCACGGGCGTGCCGTTCAAAAGATATTCGTTGATGCCGTCGCGGTGCACGACGCGCTCAACGACGACTTCCTTGAAATCAAGGTCGAGGAGCCGCTTGGAATTATCGAAAACGACCTTCACCCCCGCGCGGTTCATGCGAGGAAGCGCGGGCGAGCCGCCCCAGATGAGGTCCTCGCCCTTCTTTGAGCGCATGGACTTCATGGACTGTTCGCCCAAGACGAAGCGGAATGCCTCCGCGACATTCGACTTGCCGCTCCCATTTGGCCCCACGATTGCGGCGATGGGCGAGCCGAAAAGGAGCTCGGTCTTTTTGCCGAAAGATTTGAACCCCGCGAGCTCGATGGATTTGAGACTGAGGAACATCCCGTTAGAAGTAGGAGGCTTGCGCTTCCGACTTGATTACTAGAGTTCGTAATAGTTCGACCAATGCAAACAATACTGCGGGTAAACCACGTTCCAAACTTCCGCGACTTCTAACGGGAAACATTGAACCTTATTGTAGCAAAAGAAAAGTATTAGGGCCCACGCGCAAGCATCCTCTATTCCGACCGCTCGCGTCCCTTCTCCTCTTTTTCAAGCACGTCTGTAACATTTGACGCCGCATCGGCCGCATCTCTGTATGATTTTTTTACGTTCTCTGCCGTGGCTACCCCCTTCAATTCCGATGCTCCTTTGGCGACTTGATCTAGGGCGTTTTCCGCATACCCGCTAACCGTGCGGACCTTTCCCTGATTCTTTTGTCTTGTAGCTTCAGCCTGCTCTTTTGCGATTTCAGCTTTCAGTAGCTGATAGTTGAGGTCATTCGGCTTGATGGGTACAAGCTCATTCCGGCGTTTGCGCGGTTGTTCCCCCCTAAACCAACGAAGCATGCCTTAAGTATATCACCATCCCTTGGCCGCAAGGGCCTTCTGTGCGGCGTCTTGTTCGGCTTCTTGTTTCGAGCGGCCCGCGCCCTGTGCGACCTTCTCACTGCCGATGTAGGCACCCACTACGAATTGTTTGTCGTGGTCGGGTCCCGATTGCTCCAAAAGCCGGTACGCGGGCGTGATGCCGAGCTCCTCCTGCGCGGTCTCCTGTAGCTTGCTCTTCGCGTCCTGCCAGAGGCGATTGGCGACCACGTCGTCGGTCTTGTGGAAGAGCTGCTCCCCGATGAATTTTTGCGCGGCGGCGTAGCCCGCATCCAGATAGATAGCGCCGATGAGCGCCTCGAAGGCGTTGGCAAGAATTATCTGCCGCGCGCGGCCCGTGTCTTTCGACTCCCCGCGGGAGAGCATCAGATATTCGTTCATGCCGAGTTTGCCGGCGGCGTCCGCGATGGAGACCGTATTGACGAGCGCCGCCCGGTAGGCGGTCAATTCCCCTTCCGCTTTTTCGGGATATTTCGCAAAAAGGAATTCCGTCACCGCGAGCTCCAAAACCGCATCGCCCAAAAACTCCAATCGTTCGTTGTGCTCCCTCCCCGCAGAGCGGTTCTCATTGAGGTATGAGCGGTGGGTGAAGGCCTGCTCCAATAAGCGTCCGTCCTTGAACTCGTATCCGATCTTTGTTTGGAATGTTTTGAACGCGGGCATAGCGAGAATATTAAATATCAAATCGAAAATATCAAAAAGTAAACACCGGTAGCATATTTTCTATTTTAGATTTGCTATTTTCTATCCTTTTTAGCCAAAAGGTTGATTGCCGGAATGATTATCTTGAGCGTATCGTCATAAAAATTCAGGTCGCCCACCGATGCAAGCGGAAACCATTGCGCGTCGTCGAGGCCGCCGGAGGGACCGAGTTTCAGATCGGAGAAAGGCGACTCGGCGAGAAAGTAGGTCACGCGTTTCTTCTTCTTGCCGCCCTCGACCTTGCTGTCGTTGGCGATGTACTCGTTGACGCCGAGCTCTTCTACTATCTTGATAGTGAGGCCCATCTCCTCCTGTATCTCGCGGATGGCGCCCTGCCGCACGTCTTCCCCTTCCTCGACCTTGCCCTTGGATATCGTCCAGTGTCCGAAGATATCGTGGACGAACGCGAGGTACGTCTCTCCGCCCTGACGCGCGTAGACGACCGCGCCGGCCAAATGCTCCGTCGGCATCTTCCCCCGCGGTAGCTCACTCTTGCGCGTGGTGCCTTCATTTTTCCCCGGCTCGCCGAGCTCGATATAGACGGCACCCAGAACTCCGTTCACAAAACGGCCTGAGGACGCGCTGCCGAAAGATTTGGCGAGCTCGATAGCCTCGTTGATGGCGACCTTGGCGGGCACCTGCGCGCGGTCGGCAAAGAGAAGCTCGGTGAGGCCCAGCCGCAGGATATTGCGGTCGATGGCGGAGATCTTGTCGAGCGGCCACTCCGGCGCCGCGCGCACGATGACCTCGTCTATCTCTTTTTGTTTCGCGAGCGCGGTCTGGAGGAGGTCTTTCATGAATGTCATATCGGAATCGCGCGCCCCGAATTCTTTCGCATAATCAGAGAGCCGCGAGAACACCTCGTCGGTGGTGAGTTTTTTATCCGATGCGTCGCGTTCAAAGAGAACCTGAAGAACGACGGAACGGGCTAAGTGTCTATTGGCCATAGCTACAAAAGATCAGACGCACGAAAGAGCAGAGCGTTTCAATGTGTTATGTTTTGGCGGTTTCTTTTTCTTTATCCTCGGTCGTCTTCTGACCGGATTCGCGTAATTCCGTCTGGTGCCGCTTCGCTCGCCTCGCCTCGCGCTTCGCGCGTGCCACGACGTCTATCACGATATTGCCGCGGTATTTTCCGCATTCCTGACAGGCGCGGTGCGGCAGGCGCAGAGCACCACATTCGCATTTCGAGAGATTCTGGGCGGCAAGTGCGTGGTGAGAACGCCGCTGTGCGGTTTGCGATCGGTTCCTGCGCATTCGGACTACCATATGAGTTGCGATTATACAGACTTTGAGCCGATTGGCAATCGTGTGCAAAAACTCGCGCGGTGAATATCCGAAAGTCCCCACTGTGCAATCGCCGACAGGTGGGAGGCCGTTCCGTATCCCTTGTGCAGATGAAAGGCGTACGCGGGGTATTTTGGCGAGAGCCGCTTCATCAGGCGGTCGCGCGTGACCTTCGCCATGATGGACGCGAGCGAGATAACAGGCTCCGTATCGTCTCCGCGAATGATGGTCTCCTGATGGATATATTCCGCGGGAGCACGGAGGCTCCCGTCGAGGAGGACTCGGCAGTCGTGCGGCTCGATGTCGAACCGGGAGAGCGCTTCGGCGAGCGCGCGCTTGATGGCGGGCACTATGCCGTACGTATCAATGTAGGCGGACGAGGATGTGGAGACGGTAAAACGCAGTACACGGGTCTGTTCCAATTCTTTCGCGCGCGTATAAAATTCCTCGCGCTTTTTTTCTGAAAGTTTCTTGGAATCCCGTACTCCTTGAAGAACTCCCCAATCAAAATCCGCGGGCACCATGACCGCGCCCACCGCAACAGGCCCCGCCAAGGGTCCCCGCCCCGCTTCGTCGATGCCGATGAGATATTTCACTCCTAAATACTATCATCGAAAAATTGTTAGGGGCCGCTTGCTACGTGGCATGCGGCCCCCCTCGTGTGTTGCGGCAACTCACTTGTTGCCGAATTTCGGCCAGTCCGGCTGATTGGAAGGCACCGTCTCCTCGCCAAAGGAGACCTCCCCGGGCCGGCGAAAACCGGGATGTTCCGGTTCACCAATGCCACCACTTTGCTGCATCTGCTGTTGCGGCTGGTCGGCGCAACTGAATTTTCCGCGCTTGACAGTGATGACCGGTTGGCCGACTCGGGTTCGCCGTCGTTCGTCTCGGCCCCCTCCTTCGTAGAACACTGTACGAACGCGGACTTTCTTAAGCGCTTCGGCTCGCAGTGCCGCAGCGCTCTGGGCCGCCCGGTTGCGCGGCCGCTTGGGACGTTCATCGTCCCGTGAGTCTTTTTTCATCGTCGATTCCCTCGCTCCTGCACATTAAATCGGATCACGGTTCCGACCACCGTGGCATACGCGTACATTCCTATTGCCAGACCGTACCTTAATATTTCGCGCGAACGAAGTCAAAGTGTGGAAAAATCGAGGGTGATATACTGCCCGCATGAGTGCGCAAGACTTCGTTCATCTCCACACGCATAGCCATTACTCCCTTCTTGAAGCACTGCCGAAAATTTCCGAACTTGTCGCGACCGCAAAGGCCGACGGGCAGAAAGCGCTCGCGCTGACCGACAACGGCAACCTGTACGGTGCGATAGATTTCTACAAGGAATGCAAAGCGAACGGCCTGAAGCCGATAATCGGCGTCGATTTCTACGTCGCCCCGCGCACGAGGGCTCAGAAACAGCATCGTGTGGACGATAGGCATAGCCGCCTCATACTGCTCGCGAAAAATAATGCGGGATACCACGATCTGATACAGCTCGTCTCGAAATCCCACCTCGAAGGTTTCTACTATCGTCCCCGCATCGACCGCGAACTCATCGGGCAGTACCGCGACGGGCTTATCGCGATACTCCCCTCTTTCGGCGGAGAACATGCGCGGGCGCTGCGCGACGGCAACCGCGAAGAGGCAAGGGAGACGCTCGCGTGGTACAAAAAAATATTCGGCGAGGACTGTTTCGTCGAGATAACGCGGCATCCGGAAATAGACGGGCATGAAAAAAACATGCAGGAGATAATTGCGCTCGCCCGCGAAGCGGAGGTCGAATTGGTAGCCGCGCACGATACGTATTACCTGAAGCGGGACGACGCGACCGCGCGCGAGCTCGTGCGGAAGATACGGACAGGCGGCACCTTGGACCGTGACGTCGAGGGAATTGCGCACGATTTTTCTTTCATATCGCAGGCGCGCGCGAAAGAACTTTTCTCCGACCTTCCCGAAGCGCTCGAGAACAGCGCCCGCATCGCGTCGCGGTGCGACCTTACGCTCAAGCTCGGCTCGTGGGTCTTCCCCGCATTTCCCATACCGGAAGGCAGTACCGCCGATAAGGAACTCGCGGCACTCGCCGAGACGGGCTTCCCGGAGCGCGGGTTAGCGCACACGGCGGAAACGGACGCGCGCGTGGACTACGAGCTCGGCATTATCGCAAAAAAGGGCTATGCGCCGTACTTTCTCGTCGTCGCCGACCTGCTACGCCACGCGCGCGAAATGGGCATCCTCACCAACACGCGGGGTAGCGCGGCAGGCTCGCTTGTATCGTACCTCTCCGGCATCACGACGGTGGACCCTCTCGAATATCAGCTTCCCTTCGAGCGCTTTCTCAATCCGGAGCGTCCGAGCCCGCCGGATATCGATATGGACCTCGCCGACGACCGCCGCGATGAGCTCATCGAGTACGTGCGCGCGAAATACGGCGATACGCACGTGGCGCAAATAGGCACCTTCGGCACGATGATGGCGCGCGCGGCGGTGCGCGATGTCGCGCGGGCGCTCGGCCACCCCTACAGTCTCGGCGATATGCTGGCGAAATTAATTCCCTTCGGCAAACAGGGTTTTCCCGTCTCGATACAAAGTTCGCTCGAGAGCGTGCCCGAATTGGAGGCGGCGCGCAAAAGCGACGCGGCGGCGCGCGAGGTGCTCGACCTCGCACAGAAAATAGAAGGCAACGCGCGGCACGTCGGGGTACATGCCGCCGGCGTCGTCATCGCGCCGACTGCCGTCACCGACTTCGTCCCGATACAGTTCGACCCCAAGGGCGGCAAGATAATCACGCAGTACGACATGCACGCCGTCGAGGATGCGGGGCTCCTCAAATTCGACTTTTTGGGGCTCACCAACCTCTCGGTCTTGGCCGATGCGGTCGCGCGCGTGCGCGAGCGCCTCGGTGTCGGTATCGACCTTGAGAAGCTCCCGCTCGACGACGCGAAGACCTATGCGCTCCTCGCGCGCGGGGAGACCTTGGGCGTGTTCCAGCTCGCGAGCGGCGGCATGACGAATTATCTGGTCGACCTCCAGCCCTCGACCATCCACGATATCAACGCCATGGTCGCGCTGTACCGCCCGGGGCCGATGGCGTTCATCCCCGCCTATATCGAACGCAAGAAAAATCCGAAGCTCGTCCGGTACCTCGACCCGCGCATGGAGCCGATACTCAAGAATTCATACGGCGTCATCGTCTATCAGGACGATATTCTCGAGACTGCCGTGAAAATAGCGGGCTACTCGTGGGGCGAGGCGGACAAGCTCCGCAAAGCGATGGGAAAGAAGATACCCAAGGAGATGGCGGCGCAAAAAGAAAATTTCACCGCCGGATGCATCGCGCATGGCATGAAAAAAGACGCGGTGCAGAAACTCTGGGAGCAGATAGAGACCTTCGCCGCCTACGGATTCGGGAAGGCACACGCCGCGAGCTACGGCAATCTCGCCTACAAGACGGCGTACATGAAGGCGAATTTTCCCGTCGACTACATGGCGGCGGTGCTCACGGCCGACGCGGGTGACGTGGAAAAGATCGCGGAGGTCGTCGCGGAGTGCAAGCGCATGGGTATCAATGTCCTACCGCCGTCGGTCAATGAGAGCTATGGCAATTTTACCGTCGTCGACGACAAGAGTATCCGATTTGGGCTCTACTCGATAAAAAATTTCGGAATGGGCGTCGGCGATTCCATCATTGCCGCCAGAAAAACAGGCGGCCCCTTTACCGGCATCGCCGACTTTCTTTCCCGCATTCCCGATAAAAACATCAATAAGAAATCCCTCGAATCGCTCATCCAATGCGGCGCTTTCGACGATATGAAGATAAGCCGCGGCGAGCTCATGGCCAATATCGAGACGCTACTCGCCTTTCATCGCGAACAGTTCACCACCCCGAAAGACCAAGGCCTTCTTTTCGGCACCATGAGCGCGCCGCGCGTTTCCCTCTCCTTGCACGATGCACAGCCAGTGCCGCTCGAGACGCTCTTGGCATGGGAAAAGGAGCTCCTCGGCCTCTACGTATCGGGGCATCCTCTTGATAAGCACCGCGCGAAATTCGCCGATGCGAAAAAAACCATCAAACATGCGAAAGAACATTTGCGCGGAGTGGAGACGGTCATCGCGGGATTCATCGAGAGCGCGCGTATCAACATGACCAAGAACGGCGAGCGCATGGGCTTCCTGAAAATGGCCGACTATTCGGACACGATAGAGGTCGTCGCGTTCCCGCGGACATTAAAAGAATACGAAACGCTCCTCACCCCCGGCTCGTGCGTCGTGGTCAAGGGCAAAATATCGGAGAGGAACGGCGAACAGAGCTTTATCGTCGAGCGTGCGAAGGCGCTCTGAAATTGACTTCCTGAGTCCGATGTGTTAGAAATAACCCTGAGTTGATCATTTTGGCTCGTTATTCAGGGAGAGTGGCCCATGCATGGAATCTGCGGCGACGCGCGCGAAGCCGCCCAAGAGTTGCACGTAGCGTCGGAGTCGGAGGAGCAGGAGACGCTTGCGTTTCCGGCTGTCTCGGCATTCTTGCTCCGACTTGAGTACGAATTTACAGCGGCGTTCTTTCACGGACGCTTCTGGCTTGAGGTGGCGCGTAGACTGCATCTGACGAAACGGGAACGTTCCGAAGGGTGCACACGCGGACATCTCCTATTCTTCAAGATGCTCGGATATGTGCGGCGGATGCGAGACCTCGTCGACGCCGAAAAGCGCCGCGAACTCGCGCCGGAAGCACTGTGCAAGCGGTACGCCGAGGCCCTCGCCTTCTGTACCGCTGCCGCAGAAACATCTCCGAAATAACACGTTGCCAAATGGCGGCCGCAAGAATACGCGGCCGCCGTTTCGTTTTTTGGATATTCGATATATGATTGAGGGCACCATGGCAAAGAAGCCCGATGAAAAAGAATCCGTCCCCGACCACCGGCGCATCGGGCAGGAACTCGACCTCTTTACCACCTCCGACCTCGTCGGCTCAGGGCTTCCCCTCTGGACCCCGCGCGGCACCATCGTGCGGCAGGAATTGGACCGCTTCGTCTGGGAAAT
>Ga0209211_10001298_pt1 | contig 47727 bp, 68 predicted proteins | sample RifGroA2_FD_183992 | JGI IMG/M metagenome (GOLD analysis project Ga0209211, IMG submission 183992) | Groundwater microbial communities from Rifle, Colorado, USA - Groundwater A2 (SPAdes) (version 2) | ecosystem: Environmental > Aquatic > Deep subsurface > Groundwater | place: Rifle, Colorado...
GGAAGATTAGTTTTACTGAATAGAAAGGTTTATTGTTCTCTTTTTTGTAGGATATTTGTGTTGCGTAGATAACAACACAAAGGGGTTAGCACCTAAAAAGGCTAACCCTTTATACTTTATATACTAAGAATTAAAGATTCTTGACATATCCATTAGAGACCTCAAAAATCTCTGATTTTTGACGGCGCTCAAGAACCAGAGGTTCTTGACGACAGCGTACAAAATGTAATCTATCCTACGCAGTTCTCTATATTTCGCACAACTAAAAGCTTAAAAGTCATTATATGCTTCTATGCCCATGACAAAAAAATTCAAGATTCTTGCAGTTTCAGACATAGAAGGTGATTCTAGATTAGTCAAGAAACTCGCAGAACGAGCCAATAAAGAAAACGTAGATTTAGTAGTTCTCTGCGGCGACATTACAGGTCACGTTGAGACAAAAGATCTAATCAAACCGTTCAGAGATAGGAAGAAGCATGTACTTATTATTCCGGGCAACCATGACGCATTTGCAGATATTGATGTCATTGCCGCGCAATACCACATAAAGAACCTACACGGGTACGCTGCAATATATGAAGGTGTCGGATTCTTTGGCGCTGGCGGCGCGACAAATCTCCCTTTTTTTCCAGGTTCGATTACAGAAAATGAAATTCTTGATACTCTCAAAAAAGCGCATCGCTCAATTAAAAACGTAAGAAAAAAAGTCATGGTAACACATATGCATCCAGAAGGAAGCATCTCTGAATGGTCTGGAATTCCCGGCAGCATCTCAATCAAAAAAGCAATAAAAGAATTCAAGCCAGATATTCTTATCCACGGTCATATTCACGAAGCTTCAGGCTTCGAGCAAAAAATAGGAAAAACACGTGTCTTGAACGTCGGTAGAGAAGGAATGATTATTGAAATCTAAAGCAACGCTTCTTTAACACCCCAAGAAACATCAAACGAACAACTCAAGTTCAAAATGCTAATCCATTAGAGCAACAGATAGCGCCAGACACTGTGATGCGTGTACCTGAGCAAAACGTGCCTCCTTTAGAAACTCATGCTGGACAAAAATACTTCGCGGCGTTACGATCTGGAGACGAGGAAACTACACGTAGAATCTTAAACACTGCAAACTCGCAGGACGTAAATTTTATTTATCGTGAAGCGCTCACTACTGAAAATGCACTGCTCCGCGACTATTTACCTCCACGCCTAGAGATTAATCGGTAAATTATAGCGAATAACTTTAATTTCCGTAGTTGTTTTGTTATTCGCTAGATAGGAAATCGCATACAAAAATTACGACTATTAATGTGATTTCCTATAACTTCACCACTCTTCAACCTTTAATCCCCTAATATTCTCAAAATGTTTTTTGTTCCGCGTCACAAACGTACAACCGTGTGCTTTTGCAATCGATGCAATCATTACATCAGAATCTTCCACCATCTCTCCTTGTTTCTGCAATCTAACCGAAGTCTCTCCAAAGTCTCGGCAAGCTTCAGAAGTAAATTCAATGATAGAAAGAGTATTAAGAAGTAAATCAACTTTTTCTATCTCTTCAATAACGTGAGAGGAAAGATATGCCCCAAAGTAGAGTTCACAGAGGGTAATGGGTGTAACACAAAAAATAGATCGAGAAAAATTTTCTTGTATCGCGCTAACAATCTTTTGTTCATCTCGTAAAAATGCAATAATAATGTTGGTATCTAAACAATAATTCATAAAGAAGCCTTCCTTATTCGAAAGCGTTTTCTTCGTTCATAAATCTCATTTTCAATGCGCACCCACTCTTCTGCATTGTTCTTAAACGCTCCTGCAAATTCCATGATATTTCTCTTCCTCTTTTCAGGTAAAAATTCAATAACTACTTCGGAAAAGCTCTTGCTACCCTTCACAGCTTTCAATCGCCCGTACGCCTCTTCTGACAATGAAATAACTTTAACCATGTATGCATATGCGCATACGCATATATAAGTCTTTCTATTATAAGTTGTGACTAGATAAAGGTAATAAAAGAAAGATTTTTAAAGTGTAAGTATAAAGCATCCTAGATAACCTAATTCTTCAGACAAGTTAAAGACAGAGAGGGAAAAAGTTCTTGTTCTGACAACTGAACCAGAATCAAAAATTCTAAAGGCTTTGAAACAATTAAAGACATCCGAGTGATTGTAACTAACATTCGACATTTATAGAAGTCACTCACTAAAATGAAAATATAGAATGAGTGAGCGATTTGGGTAAACAAGTGCAACGAGGTTTCCTCTAAATCGCTGTTAAATGTCCCGAGCGTAGCGAGAATGCAATGTGGTTCGAGCCGAAGGCGAGAAAGTTGCGAGGGTGCCGTCTTGGGCTGGGCTTATCCAAATAGTTCTGATTCAATTAGTTTCATGTATTTATTTACATAAACGCTATCTGGTTCGTGTTTTATTGGCCTTACTCTAATCTCAAACTGGGGGTTTTCTTTATCTGTAGCGTCAAAGAGTATCAATCCAATTCCAAAAATCAAACTTAAAGATTCTACTCTTGATTTATCTTCTTCAGAAGCACTTTTTGGAATTACAATATACACTTTATGGCTAAATGATTTATATGCACAAGCTTGACCAAAAGCAGTAATCAATGCAATGTCGTCTGTTTTTATTTCGGCAGATACTATCTCGGTTTCATGTTTTATTATATCAGAACGATTGGATTCGTTTTTACCAATAACATCTGGTGTGCCCCATTTATCCTTAAAAATATTTCCACCAAGTGGAATTGCTTTAGTGCAATCTCCTAATTCCCCAACAAGATATTCAGCAAAAGATTGATAGAAGTCTTGCTCTTTTACTCCTTTCTTTTCAGGTTGCAATGGTATTTTCACAACTTCTTCTTTTCCTCTAAAAGAAACGTGCCGAAATAAACCCCTATCTGCCTTATAAACCTCATTTGATTTTTGGACATCCAAATCCCAAACGGTTCCATGAATAGTATTTACAGGTATTTCAGGAAGAAGTTCTTTGACGCGCTTTACAATCTCAGAATATCTAACTCCTTGAGGATTCTGCTTTAATATTTCGATAACCTTTGAGATTATTTGTTCTCGTTTTGTTGACATAATAATAGATTAAATTAAAGTGATATTTAAATCTTTTTAAAAGCCCAGCCCCTTAGTGTTTTATGTTAGGCAAACCCTCGCAAACTAGGGGTGGGTGGTCGGGGGCTACAAATCTGCACTTATTGGATTTAACATCGCGATTAAGAGAAGTTGTTTGCAGTCTTTTTTTGGTGAGCCGTCTTCTCTCCAAAGCGAAAAGTTTATAAATAAGATAATCCTATCAGTAAGATAAACTTATAGGAGGTAAAATGGAAAATATAGAAATAACAAGTGTAAGCTCGAGAGGACAAGTAGTTATACCTCAAAGTTTAAGAGATAAGCTAAAGATACGCGAAGGAGAAAAATTTGTTGTAATCGGAGAAGACAATACTATTGTATTAAGAAAGCTTGAAATATCTTCATTTAAAGGATTCGACAAATTACTTGCAAAGACCAAAGAGTTTGCAAGAAAAAACGAATTAAAAGAGGAAGAGGTAGAGCAAGCTATAAAAAATGCTCGTAAAAAATGAAAGTTGTTTTAGACACGAATGTATTCATCTCTGGAATATTTTGGAGTGGAAACTATTGCTCTCAATTGATAAATAAATGGAAGAATAAAGAGATTGAGTTGGTTAGTTCTATTGAAATAATTAAAGAACTAGTTGAAACCCTTAAAAGTTTTAAAGTTTCGATGTCTGATGGCGTGATTGAAGAATGGAAAACGCTTATTCTTAAAAATTCTATACTTGTTGAGTCTTTATCAAAGATAGAAGCAATAAAAGATGATCCTGATGACAACAAGTTTCTAGAAGTCGCAGTTGATGGAAAAGCCGAATTGATAGTAAGCCAAGACAGGCACCTTCTCAATTTGAAAGAGTATAATGAAATAAAGATTGTTAAGCCAGAAGAAGCGGTTAATCTTATTTGATTAGATTTTTTCTGCCTTTTAGCCAGAAAAAAACTGCAATTCATTGCTTTAGCTATTTTGACGGCTCACATTTTCTGTAATAGCTACAATTGCTATTATTGTGCGGGAAAGAAAGAAAAATTAAAATTTGGGCGAAGCCAAGCAACATCGGGCTTAAGGGAAGTTTGCAATATTATTTTGAGCGAAGCGAACTATCCTGAAAAAATGCAAATTTGGGAGAGGCTCTGCAAGAGCCGAACTCTTTAAGCCCTGTTCAGCGACCTGAGGGCAAAGCCCGAAAATGCAATGTGGCACGACTGAAAGGAGTGAGTTTTTCTGAGGTGTTAAGAAATTTAAATCTCCAAAATAGGGTGGGGGACGGCACACGTTATTTGTAAGCTTCCATTTCTATATGAAACGCCCCTAATCTTTTAGGCAATACTTTGGCAATTATTTTAAAAATTAAATTACCCCCCCCATAGAAATAACTGAATTTTTTATTTCTAAATTTTTTGAACAATTTATCCAAATGACTTTCGACAAATAAATGATAATGCGCATCTTCATTTTGCCCATGACCATATCCAAATCCATTTTTGTAATGTACATCTAATTCTTTGTTATGCTCATGATTTTTTAAGAGATGAAAAGGTAAGTACCCTGCGTAATCTGTTCTCATCCAAATTTTTCCATCTTTTTTTAGAACGCGATAGCACTCATCTACAAATAATCCAAGATTTTTTACATGTTCTAAAACAGATTTGCAATAGATTTCATCAAAAGTATTATCTGGATAAGGTAAACCTTTTTCTACATTGACAACTTTTGTGGTTGTCGGAGTTTTATATAAGTCTATTCTATCAGTTCCATAATCTGAATCTCCACAACCGATATTTAATATTCTTTTTTTCATATATAATTGTTTATAGAAGAAGGTTTATTAATCTTTGTTTTTCGCGCGCCGTCTGGGTGGGGGATTGGCAAATAAGAGATTTAAATTTCAGCCGAAGCAAAAATTTCTACTAACGTCAGGGATGTACGAAGTTTTTCTGTAGCGTAGCGGAAGAAAAATTTGGGCGAAGGGTGAGCCGAGCCCTGAACCGTATATCCCTTGTTATACGAGGGTTAGGAGCTATAGCGACGAAAGCGCAGCGTCCCATTGCGTATGACACAGGACACCCCCGTTTAAATCGTAAAGAACAAAATTTTAATGTTGTATTGAATAAACTTTGTTTAGAATTGGAGTGACAATTGTTCCCAAAACATCTAAGATTGCGAATACTCCTAATAATCTAAAATAAAATTCACTCACAACATCGAATTCATTGAGTACAAGTATAACAAGCATGAATGCAACAATTGAAATGAAAATTATTGTGGCTGACAACGCACTATTAACTAATGATTTTTCAGACTTAATGAGTAGGAGTAAACAAGAATGTGCAGTACTTGCAGCAAGAACAATAAATATTATCGAAAATTTCCAAGTAAAATCATTGTCTAAATCAATTGTTTCCCAAATTACTAATACTGTATACAGAAAGCCAATGACGGAAATCACCATTCCAGATAATGCTAGTGGGATGAATTTTCTTTTTTCGTACAAAACTGAACAGCATAGGCCTATTAAGCTATATCCCCCTATTGTCAAGGTGGTCATGAGCAATCTAAATTCTGTTTCTCCGAAGTCTTTGAACAAGAAAATAAAAATTCCAATCAGCGCACTGATGCTGAGAGAAATAATCATTGTGATAAGGAATGTTTTTTTGAAATTAAAATTTTGTTCCATAATAGTATTAGATTAATTGTTAAATATTATAAAGCTTTCTATTTGTAGAAGTAAAGGGGGTGTCCGAGTAATATGTCGTATAACATCAGCATTAAACGATGTTTGCTTTAGCAAATATGGGACGAGGACTTGCAAAGTCCGAGCCGTTTAATGCCTGTTCAACGACCCGAGCGATAGCGAGAATGCAATGTGGCAAGCGAGATTAATTTTAGACAAATTTTAAGGGTGGGGGAAGGCAGTGCGTTTCTTGTTTCTGTTTTCTAAAAGGAAAGCAAGCAATATCCATAATAAAATAAATGAAATCATAATATAGGGACTTTCAATCGCCGTTCTTAAGGGCCCTTTTATTGAATAAAAAAAATAACCTAAAGCAAGACCATAAGGAATCATGATTAAAGGAACTAAAAGAACTTTCAAGAAATTTTGCTTTTTTATTCCCGAATTGAAAAAATAAAAAGCAAGAGCATTAGGGTGGAGGAAAGAAGCAAAAAAACCTTTAGAAAATACTGGCTTACTTTCTGCTAACAATTCTTTATTTAATCTATTAGCCAGTATTTTCCTACCTAAACTATAATTGATTAATGAGGTTATGGTTAATGCGATTGCGACAACTAAACTAATTAAAAAAAGCGACTTGAAAGTTCCGTCAGAAAGAATGATTGCGAGAGCCACAATAAAAGAGCCAGGAAAATATAAACCAAAATAGACAATCCCTTCTAAAAATGAGGCGATGAAAAGTCCAGTTAATCCATAAGATGTATAAAGATTTTCTAAGAATAAAAGGATATTGCTCGGGCTTGGAATATATCCAAACTTCCATAAGATTACAACACTAACATAAAAGATTAATGCAGATAAAGGAAGTTTGGGAATCTTTCGAAAAAATTGTTTTAACATTTTTGCCTCTTTTAGAAAACAAGAGAAACTGATTTATTAATGTTTGTTAAGCACTGCCTTCGGGTGGGGGATGGAATAACTAAAATTAATCTCGCGCAGAGTTTTTTGCATCAGCAAAAAATTGCGTTGAACATCGCGGATAAAGAAATTTTATAGACAATACATCCGTTTAAGATAAATATAGTAACCTTTATATATTTTAAGCACTTTATTGAAAGATGAGCAAAGAAGAAATGCTGAAAAAGCTCGAGGAACATCTTCTCTTAAGAAATTATTCAAAAGAAACAATAAAAGGATACATGCTCCATGTTAATAAGTATATTGAATATATCCAAGATAAAGAGATAAACGAAAAAAGTGCAAGAGATTTTATTCTTTTACAGCTAAAAACAAAAGAACCTTCTTCTGTAGGGCACAACATCTTTGCAATAGAATACTTCTTTAGGAATATTCTTAATCAGAATCTAAACATACCCAAGCCAAAAAGAAACAAAAGATTGCCAGATATTTTGACAAAGAAAGAGATTCTCAAAATGATTCAATCAATAACTAATATTAAACATAAATTAATCTTAAAAGTTCTATATGGGTGTGGTCTTCGTGTTTCTGAGATTACAAATTTAGATAAGAAAGACTTAAATTTTGATGAGAGCCTTATTCATATACACTTAGCAAAAGGTAAAAAAGATAGATTCGTCAGGATTCCAGATTCTATTATAGAAGACTTGAAAAGTTATTGTGCTCTTACTTCAGGAGATATTGTATTCTCTTCAAACAGAAACGGTAGATTAACCAAGAAAACAATTTCAAAGATTGTAGAAAACGCCTCGAAAAAAGCAAACATTACTAAAGGAGTATACCCTCATCTATTTAGGCATAGTTTTGCAGCTCACTTGCTTGAATCTGGCACAGATTTACGAATAATTCAAAAATTGTTGGGACACTCAGATATAAAAACAACTCAAATTTACACACAAATATCTCAAGCGTCAATCAAAAATATAAAAAGTCCGCTTGACTCACCATAACATGACAGCAGTAAAAGATTTTATCCCATTAAGCGATACAAAACTCACAATAGAAAAGGAAGTAAAACCCAGACTAACTGTAGATGAATTAACAACTATAGAAACACCGGGCAAACCTGTTCCTGCCACAAACTTTGAGAAAAAACGCAGCCAAGCAGCCAAGAAAAAACCAGCCGTGCCTAAAAAGCCTCGTGAGCCTGTTTTTAAGCCAATTAAGAACACTGTTCTAATCATTACTGAAAAACCGCAGGCAGCACAGAAGATTGCGAGCGCACTTGGCTCTCCAATCAAAAGAAGCGAGGATGGTGTCGCATATTATGAATTAACTAGGGGGGGGAAAATAATAACCGTAGCCTCTGCAGTAGGTCATCTTTTCAATCTAACATATAGTGCAGGACAAAAAGGCTGGCCAATCTTTGAGCTTGAATGGCAGCCCTCATATGTCAAGAAAGGCTCAGAATTCACAAAGAAGTATTATGATGTCTTAACCGACTTAGCCAGAACTACTGAAAGCATCATAGTCGCAACAGACTATGACATAGAAGGCGAAGTAATAGGATGGAATGTTGTCCGTTTCATCTGTAGAAAAACAACCGCAAAACGCATGAAGTTCTCAACGCTTACTGCTCCTGAGCTTGAACAAGCGTATGAATCAGCACATGCAGAACTAAACTGGGGAAACGCATATGCGGGGGAGACTCGGCATTATCTAGACTGGCTCTATGGTATCAATCTTTCGCGCGCCTTGATGGCAGCCATAAAAACCACTGGCTCGTTCCGCATTCTTTCAATAGGTCGTGTTCAGGGACCTACGCTCAAGATAATCGTAGACCGTGAGAGAGAAATAGAAAGCTTTAAACCAGAGCCCTATTGGCAGGTCTTTGCTTACAGCCAAGGCATTGAATTCAAACATCCAAAAGATATATCTGACTCTACTTTGCTCGAGCAATTTAAAGAAATAAAAGAAGCAAATGCGTCAACAAAGACTACAGAAGTTGCCACGCCTCCGCCAGTTCCTTTCGATCTCACTACATTGCAACGTGAAGCTTATCATTTCTTTAAGATGAACCCCTCTGCAACTCTCGCGACAGCGCAAAAGCTCTATATCGCAGGATTAATATCATATCCTAGAACTTCTTCACAGAAGATACCTGAAGCAATTCAGCCAAAAAAAATACTAAAAGCTCTAAGCAAAAGATTCCAATTTGTAAAAGAAGCAACACGTCAAAGTCCATTCGAAGGCAAAAAGACAGACCCAGCACACCCCTCAATTTATCCGACAGGAGAATATGCTAAGCTTGTAGACAACGAAGAGAAACTTTACAATCTTATAGTACAGCGCTTCGTTGCTGCCTTCTGTCCTGACGCAATTATATCTCGCAAACAAATAATGCTTCTCCCTATAAGAAAACCTGAACTTAACTTTACGGCAAATGCGTCAACAATTCTAAAGAAAGGATGGATGGCAGTCTATCCTTCTGGAGTAGAAGAATCACAACTTCCAGATATCAATGGTCTTGTAAAAGTCGATGAGATAAAATTCGTAGAAAAGGAAACGCAACCCCCTGCAAGATTCACGCCTGCCTCGCTTATTGCACTTCTTGAAAAAAAGAATCTAGGAACTAAAGCAACACGTTCAACAATAATAGACACTCTCTTTGAGCGCGGATACCTTGATGGCAAAAGCATCAAAGCGACAGAGCTTGGTGTACGCCTCATTACAGCCTTAGAAAATCATTCAAAAATTATCATAGATGAAGATCTGACGCGCCAACTTGAAGAAGAAATGGAGAGAATTCAGGAACTTGATAAAGATTTGTATGAACACGAACGTCTCGTATTAACAAAGGCAAAAGAAATCATATCAAAGATTGCCGAAGAATTCAAGACAAAGGAGAAAGAAATAGGTGCAGAACTGCTTAAAGGATTAGAAACATTAAGGCAGGAACAAAATGAGGCAAACACCTTGTGTTCCTGCCCTGCCTGTAAAAATGGAAATCTTCGCATCATGTTTTCAAAAAAGACACGCCGCTCATTTGTCGCCTGTTCTGCTTATCCTGCATGCACTCAGACATTCTCCCTACCACCTAACTCTTTAATCAAAAAAACAGATAACAACAAAAGATGCGAATCAGATAATTTCCCAAAACTCCTTGCTATACGTAAAGGCAAACGTCCTTGGGAGTTCTGCTTTAATCCTGAATGTCCTATTGAAAAGCAGAAAAGAGAAGCTTGGCAGGCGAAACGCGCAGAATCAACCAATTCTGCAATTATGGAGAATTCGAATGAAGAATGACGCAATCAACCGAATTCTCCAGACAGAGAATTTGGTACAAAAATTGACTCAATTAACCAAATTCTCTGTAAGAAAGATGAAAATTGAAGAATATCTCAGATTATTAGAAAGCAACTCTGTTGAAGAGCTGGAATCATCTCTCCTCATGCAAGACAACTTTCCAGTTGTGCTTAAAACAGACATCTCTATTCTTGTAAAAAATATCCTCCGGGCTAATCAATTTATCTATCTTAAAAGATACGTCCCACATCCGCAAAAAGAAAATCCAGAGAGAAAAAAAGACCGATACATCCATCTTTTTGAGCACAGGACAGGCACACAAACGCAAATGATACCTTGGATTTCATTAGATTTCCCAAATGTCTAGCCAAATATTGATTTCAACCCTTACAATATTACCGTAAGTCTTCATCTCAATCAGAAAGATATTACAAAAAGGAGTGGGCTTCATTATCTTCAGGCAGGAGTTTATACAACAATCGACCTTATTCGAACAGCGATGGAGAATAATGTTCCTTTCTGCTTTCCCCTTACATTCAACTCCTCGGAAACCGATGGTCTTGTCAGATATGAGTGATAAAAAATAACCTCAACCAAGAATAAACTCAGCACAATAATCCTTATAACTGATTATGAACTAATTAAAGCATGAAAGATAATAACATATTTAAAACTTCTACTGGTGAGCCAATTCCTACAATCGAGCGTGCGACAGCAATTACGCAGGGACTCATCCATAGCAGAAGATTGCCTGAAGCAGACCCATTCTATGATTATGAATTAACAGAACCCTACATACTCCCTACAGAAGAAAACATGCTTATCCGAGCATGCGATTCTCTCGCCTGTAGCAATCGCGAGTATCTTGTTGTCTACTGGAACAACTCTGCTCAAATTTATATCTCAACAAAAATGCGCAAATTACAGAGAGCAATTGCATAAACAAGTTAGCGCGTTCTACGCGCAAGTAGTATGAGACACGCAGCTTCAGAAATTGCGTGTCCCCTCAGAAACCATTGGTTTCGGATGACCATCAAGAACCAAGGGTTCTTGAGGAATTGCACTCTAACCACTTATACTTTATATACTAAGAGTTATAACTTAATTATTCCTATGCATTCCAGATGTCTTTTTATTAACAAACAAACAGTTGTAGAACCTCTTTCAGTATCCAGTTCCGCAATAAATTGCTTGCCTGAAATAGAACCAATAACCATAAACTCCTTGCTCATATATAAGCGTCCTTCCAAGGCATCAGTCTTTATTTTCTCTCTGCGCCTTTCAGCAAGATACATAAGAGTAGCATGAAAAATCAAATAATCGCTGTCTTCCTCGCTCAAGAGAGGATTAGACTAAAGATATGTTATGCCCCATCTATCTTTCTCTAGCCGAGCAGAAGTAAAAAGTTCCTGCCATATGAACGCAATAATCTTTCCATATTTTTTTGATGTGACATTCCAGTTTCAGCAACAAACCTCTTTTAAATCTTTTGCATGAAATCTAGAATATCCTAAAGATATAGATTATAAAAATAAAATATTACTTCCCTTGTCTGTTCCAAGCCCGTAAACTCGGTCGAACCTTCATGTTTCTGCTCTTAGAGCGCAGACCGCGCGATTTCTTTGCAGCACTAGTAAGACCACGATGCACTCTACGCCTGTTAACAGGATTAGCAATCCACGCATAATTTTTATCAGTCTTAATTTCCCTTCGTTCAGGATCAATAAGAATTACCTCATAAAAATAATGTTTGCCATCTTTTGCCAGAATATATGAGTTCAAAACTTCCAGATTGCGATATGCATTTGCAGCCCTAATCTCAGCAACCCACTGATAACTCATTTTCAGAATCTTGCGGACATGCTGCTTTCGGCTCTTGCGTCCATGTTTATGACGTGATCTGGTTCGTCCACCGCGTTTAACACGTACTCGAACAACAACAAAACCAGGCTTTGCCTTATATCCCAGCGCCCTAGCTCTATCCAGACGCAAAGGTTTCTCAACTTGTACGATTGCATCAGAAGCTCGCCATTGTATAAGGCGAGTTTGTAATAACTCGCGACCTGGTCTCTTCCAAGCTGCTCGCAAATAGTGATATGCTCCTTGTACCATCCCTCTTTGCAGTAAAAATGGTTTTTAAAACTTTCGCATTAAATCAGTATCTAATAATCAATAATAATTTAACCTTATTTCAATTAGAATAATTGACCAAAGAGGCATAGGCAATCGCTATTTACTAATGAATCAGTATTTTCATTAGTTATCTAAGTCTCTTATGTCTTCGTCCATTTTCTGGACATTTTTGCCATAGCGATTAAAAATTCCTTAAATGAACATTCATCTTTGTAAAAACAAATCCAAATTGTTTGAAGCATTTGTTCAAACAAAAATAGAAAATATCTTATTTTCATCTCACTTGATTTACATCTTATTCTTGCTTCGTCTTGAACTCTGAATTGAGTCTCAATTCTCCATCTCTTTTTGTAAGTTTTAATTATCTTTCCCAAAGCAATTTTTTTCAATGTTTGTCGCAAAAATCCAATCAAGATTTTTCTCAATTTTTGGATCATAAATCTGCTTTAGAAAAGCAAGATAAGTTTCGCCATAAAAATTTGTTTTATCTCTGTTCATTTCAAAATCATGAACAAATAAAGTTAATCCATCACTTAATTCTTCAAAGAATTTTTTGTACTCTTCCCTTCTAGGAACAAAAATTAAATATGGATAATTAATCTTCTTTAAATCATACATCAATTCATTATTGCAAAACTCTTTATCAAATAAAATTAACTTTATCTTTCCAATGTAATCTTTTATTAAAGATAAACAATATAATATTTCATGACTTTTATAATATCCAATTCTAATTGGCGTCGATATAATTGGTATTTTCTGAGGAATATCATCTGAGATGATGCTACAAGTGAGAAATTTAAAGTGTCCTGTAACTGCATCTTTTTTTGTCCAACCATGAATATCTAAACCTTGAACATCTCCATAAAAATCTTCTTCTGTGTAATCAAAAGCAAGAATTACTGATTTTTTATTTAATTCAAATTTCTCTGAAATTCTTTTTATGTAATCAAGATAGGCATGTTTCATCATGCTTATCAAAGATTCTTTTATTCTTAGATAAAGTGTTTGTGTTTTATTACTTACATTTTCTACATAGCAGTTGTATGCTGCCGCTTCCATTAGCGGAACGACTAATTCAAAGCCCGTTATGTCATGTTTATCATATGATAATCCCAAAGAGTTATTTATGAAATGTTTTAGTTCGCCAAGACTAAACATTAATTTAGTTTCATTCATTTGTAATTATAACATAAACTTTTTTGCCGATGAATTCCTTTGGAAAATCAATTCTTGCACTTGTTCCAAAGGGTTTAACAATTCTCTCAATAAAACACCTTATTCCTTTCAGAGTAAGTGTTGATTTTTCTATAATTTTTACTCTTTTCATACCTATCTAATAGATAGGTTAAGTATATAAGCCTTATGGAGTAACTTAAGAATACTAAACTTTATTAGTCTATACTGTTAAAAATATGAAGGGGTACGAGACAAAAATCTCAACATTTAGTCATCACAAATCTTAGTGCCACGCCACAACTTTTCCTTTATAAAGATACTGCGCATTGCAATACACAAGAAAATGATTCTCATGCTCATGTGGTTTGGGAACCTTGATATCTGCATTATAAGTCAAAAACACTTGCCTGATAAAATCATTGCTCGGCACCGGCGCAGGAAAGAGCTGCACTCTATGTAACTGTGTAAGTTCATCAATAGTCCTTGATTTTTTATTATAGTGAATAATTATCGGATCTTCAGGAGTAAGCGCAAGACCACTAGGAAATATACGATGGTTATCAACTCTCACCCACCCAATGCGATGTATCTCTCCTTTCTTTTCCCAAAATCTTACTTTACCGAGCACAAAATATCCTTTTATATGCGAAAGCTCCCCCCCATCAATCTCGCCAGTAATTAACTCATCACTGTCTTCGCCAGCATAATGCTCAAGTGTCGCTTCAGTGTGCTGTGCTAAGAGCTCCTTGTTATGCCTATGTAACCACACACGAACTGTCATGAAAGAGCTTCTATGAGATACTATTTAAACTTTTCACTTCTTCGCAATCTTCCACAGTAATTCAAAATACTTATGATAACCTTCTGCAATCTCCTTGTTCTTTATCACAATAGCAAAAGGCTTCTCACGATTCCAAAGAATAAGGGCAACCCTCCCACCATAAACATTAACTGCTAAGGGGGAAGAATATTTCTGCGGAAGGTAACGGATTTCAGCAAGAGGAATTTTTTTTGTTATCGACTCATGTGAAATTGCACGCACCCTTACTTTCTTCTTAATTCTTCTCTTATCAAACCAATGGAAATAGAACTCAAGCATCTCATAAGCAAGAGGAGATGCTCCAAGAACAAGTATTTCCTTGCCTATTGCAAGCTGGTCTTCAAACACAGTTTTTAAGCCATTGCGCCCAGTATAAAAGTTTGTTTCTTCCTTTTCCTTTGTTTTAGCAAATAATTCAATCATGTGTGGCATGACGCTCTCGACAATCTGCTCTTTCTCTTCCAACAGTTCAACAAGACGATGTGGATGCACGCACTGGAAAAGTTTTACATTATTACGAACAATATATCCTACAAGCCCTTTCTGAATAAGCATCTCAATAGTATCATATACAACCCTTCTGTGCAAACCACTCTTTCGCGAAACAAGACCTGCGTGGCTCGGACCCAGCTCTAGGAGCGTCAGGTACACCTTACTTTCATTACCTGTCAAACCTGCTTCTTGAAGTTGGTCTTTCATTGATAATTAAACAATAACTCCTTTTTATATCTTACCAAGATGCGGTGAACTTTATCACCGCACTAATTCATTTTCTCTTTCTATTTTATCTTTTCAATAAGTGTAAGGAGGAACAAAAACATGGAACAAGAAATAATACAACTAATTGCGCGAGACAGGCTTGAAATACCTTTATCCAGTATGTATCAAAAGATAAAGAAAGCAAAGAATAAAGACGCTAAAGGTCTTGCTGAAATTCTTGGCGAATCGCGTTTCGATGGACAGAGAACATACGCCTTCGTAGAATCTGAAGATAAAGAGCGTGCACGTGGCATGAAAGAAGCTGTTGCTGAATTTGCAGCAGAATTTCCAAAATATGGGCAAATCCTTCTTGGGAAAGTAGCTGAAAAGCGAATTCTGGCAGAAGACCATTTGTATTTCGGCGTAAATCCTGGATGCAGACTTACAACAGACGATTACGTTGAGGTCATCAAAAGCACAGGCTTGTCTGATAGTGTGGCGCGCGGACTCTACCCTGACTTAATAAACGTCAGTAGAAAGCTTGCAAAAGCACGTGAAGAGGAGCGCAGCGTTATAGTTGGAAAATACGAAAACGACGAAGATTAAACCCAGAAAAGGAATTTATTATTCTTTATTTTTAATTTCTTTAGCTATCGAACGAGCGAAACCTTTATATACATATTGTACATAATAAACGTATATACGTTCAAAATGGTAAGTCTAACATTAGCAATTTCCGAAGAGCTGAAAGAAGAAATGGAACAATTTCCAGAAATCAACTGGAGTGTTGTAGCGCGAGAGGCAATTAAAAAGCGCCTGCAAATCTTCAAACAAATCAGAGCCTTTACCAAAGATAGCGAATTGACCGAGGAGGACGCATTTCGCATCGGAAAGAAGATAAATGAAGGATTAGCAAAGCGTTGGAAACAATGAAGCTTGTTGTAGATGCAAATACCCTTATCTCGGCGTTTATGAAGCAGAGCTACTTGTGCATCCCTCGCTGCAACTCTATGCCCCACAATTCATTGGAGATGAGATTCTAAAATACAAAGAGGAAATTACAATAAGAACCAAACGATCTATTGAAAGCTTCAATATGATTATCTCAGAGATTTTCTCTCTGATAATATTTGTCCCACCTGAAGAAGTAAAAACACAGCTTCAACAAGCTGCAGAAATTTCTCCCGATCCAAAAGATGTTCCCTATCTTGCACTTGCTCTCTTTCTTCAATGTCCTCTCTGGAGCAATGACCGTGAACTTAGAGAAAAGCAAAAAGAAGTAAAAGTCTACACAACACAGAAATTACAGGAAGAATTGCAATATCTCCATAGAACATAGGGGAAGACTATGAAAAGTACTCCTAAAAAATCTGCATAAACACATTTTTATACCTGCCGGACATCCCATAATGATGGCAGCAAAAAAACAAAAAACGTTTTACGTCACAACCCCTATATATTACGTAAACGCGGAGCCTCACATAGGCTCAGCATATACAACAATAGCGGCAGATGTACTTGCCCGCTGGCATCGCCTACAAAACGAGAAAGTATTTTTCCTAACAGGAACAGATGAGCACGGGCAAAAGATTCAAGAAATCGCAGAAGAAAAGGGTCTGCAACCAAAACAATTCGTTGACCAAATTACCGAGAAATTCAAAGAAGTCTTTAAGCTCCTCAGTGTTTCTAACGACCATTTCATTCGCACAACAGATAAAGAGCATGAAAAAGAAGTCCAGCATATTGTCCAACAGCTTTATGATAAGAAGTATATTTACAAGGGACACTATGAAACAGAATACTGTGTTGGTTGTGAACAATACAAAACAAAGAGCGAGCTTGTTGATGACCTCTGTCCTCTGCACAAAACAAAGCCCCAGATAATAAAAGAAGAATCTTATCTATTCAAGCTGTCGGCTTTCCAAGACAAGCTTCTTAACCTGATTGAAAGTGGAAAATATGAAATACTGCCCCTAAAGCGAAGAAACGAAGTAGTTGCATTTATCAAAGAAGGCTTGCAGGATATCTCAATATCGCGTAAAAAATCTAAAGTATCATGGGGCATTGAACTGCCATTTGATAAAGAGCACACAACATTCGTATGGGTTGACGCGTTTTGGAACTATATCACAGGTTTACAGGCAAGAAAAGTAGAGAAAATTTTCTGGCCCCCAACAGTTCAACTCATGGCAAATGACATTCTTCGCGTTCACGCAACAATCTGGCCCGCGCTCTTACTGGCAACCAAGAATAAATTGCCAAAAACTCTTTTTATTCATGGCTACTTCACAGTTGACGGTCAAAAAATGTCAAAATCTCTGGGCAATGTTATATCTCCAGTAGATATTGTAGAAAAATACGGCTCAGAAAGTGTAAGATATTATTTCTTTCGTAATATCGCATTCGGGGAAGATGGGGACGTCTCAGAAAAATCGCTTGTAGAAAGGCACAATAACGAACTTGCTAACAAACTAGGAAATCTTGTTTCTCGCGTCTCAGCTCTTGCAGAACAATATGGTCTTGAGAAAGCAAAGCCTATCGATACAGAGTCGTTGTTAAAGAAGGTCTCAACACATCTTGAGAAATATGAATTAGACCGCGCTCTAGCAGAAATATTCTCTTTCATAGACCTAATTAATACATTTATCCAAGACAATAAACCTTGGGAGACGCATGATAAAAAAGTATTATATCAAGCCTCCTCGGCTATCAAAGACGCGTCTATTCTCTTATCTCCTTTTCTGCCAGAAACAGCAGAGAAAATATCAAAAGTATTCAACTTTGAGATTTCTCTAAAGACACTGCAAGCCCCTTTGCCCATAACAAATATTAAAAAGTCTCCAATATTGTTCAAAAAGATAGACATGGCATTCCCTCCGTTTAAACAGCAAGAAAAAGCGAAATCTTCTACTCCTACGGTCGTAGTTAAATCTCCTGTTCAATCCTCTGCCTCAAAAGCGCCAGTTCATGAAGGAATTGTAAACATCGTAGACTTTGCTCAATGGGAAAAAATAGACTTGAGAGTTGCAAAGATTGAGAAGGCAGAAGATATTGAAGGCGCAGATAAATTGTATAAGTTGAGTATTTCTTTAGGGAGTGAAAAGAGAATTTTATGTGCAGGTCTTAAGAAGTTTTATACAAAACAGGAACTTTCAGGTAAGAAGTGTATTGTTTTTGCAAATCTTGCTCCTCGTGTTATGAAAGGAATCACGTCTCAAGGAATGATTCTTGCAGCAGTAAGTGATGATGAAAGCAGCGTTGTGCTTCTTGCTCCTGAAAAAGATATTAGAGAAGGAAGCAAAGTACGCTAAATCCAATTACTGTTCTTTACAAATTAAGACAGATGTCTCAACTTCAATAAGACAGATGTCTTAAAAAAAGAAAAGTTTATAAAGACAGTTGTCTTAAATCTCTTAAGGCGAGGGTCTTAAAATGAAAATAGAAAAGCATGAAGAAACGCTTAAAGAAGTTGAAGATGAAATAGAGTCTGCACTCAAAGATGCTCGTGGGCTCAAATCACATCAGCGACGCCTCGCCTTCGCACTCTCGTTAGGTGCTATTAATCTTCTTGAAATATATTTCCGTAAATCTCAGATTATGAAAGAAGGTGCTAAAATAAATCATCAATGGTTTAAACGAAAAAAAGAGACACTTCTTAAACAGATTGAGCAACAACTAACAACTCCATTGGAAACTGTTCAGAATATCCAAGAAGCACTAGATATCGCTATGCAAATAGAAGAAAAGCGTGATGAGCTTGCGTATGGCGCACCCGCAACTGAAGAGCTCTTTCAGGAAAAGATCAATCTCTATTTTAAACTTAAGAGACTCTTATCATGAATATCATTTATGCAAGTTCCTTTGTGACGTATCTTCTTGCTCATCTGAAAAACCTTAACAATATCACAAAAATAATCCTTTTTGGATCTGTTGCGCGCGGTGAAGCAACAAAAGAAAGCGACGTAGATCTTTTCATCGAAATTAAAAATAAAACAAAGAAAGTAGAACGCGAAATAAAAAATGTCGAAGAATCGTTCTACCAAAGCAGGGAAGCTGCATTGTTCAAAACGCAAGGCATTGAAAACAAATTCAGTGTCAAGCTCGGCAAAATTGCTGAATGGAAAGACCTTGCTGTAAGCATTGCCTCTGCGGGAATCACACTCTATGGGCATTATGAAACAAGCGAACGCCCTTCTGGGGCACAACGGTTTGTTATTGTCTTTTGGAACAGCATTGGAAAAAATCGCGGCTCTTTTCTGAACAAATTGTATGGTGTTACAGTCAACAATAAGCATTATGATGGCCTCTTGGCAAAGGTTGGGGGAAAAAAGCTGGGAAAGAGCTGCGTCATGCTCCCGATGTCTACCAAAAAATACTTCTTTGAGTTAATTCGCGATCATAAAGTTGAAGCAAAAGTGCAGGAAGTGTATAGTGGGGATTGAAGCAGGAAGCAAAACTCGATATTAAAAATCAAGCAACATAAACCTATTAAAGTAAAATAAGCTACCTTGGATATGTTACCCATAGAAGTAATTCAGAAAATTAAAGAATATCATATTCAGTTCAAAAAAGAAGATCAATGTTTTAATTATACTTCTCTTAGGCTAAAAGATCCTCAACTGATTTCTAGAATCGAGAAGGAGTGTAATTTCAATAAGAGTTTATTTTACTCTGATATCAATCCTCTTTGTCATTCTAAATCACTAAGAGGATATCTCAAAAAAGATCATCTTATCATTATTATAAAAAAACTTGATTCATTGGGATTAGATTTATCAGATAATAATTTAAATAAAGTAATTGGCAAGAATAACCTTTGGAGTTTATCATTTGATGGAAAGATATTCTATAATTTGGTAAAAGAAGAAATACTCAGCAATATATTTGATAAAAGTGAGTTTAAGGAATGTGAAGAATGTTTTCCTATCTGGAAGATTTCGTCATTTTACGCTTATTGCTTAAGAAAATTCAAAAGAAAAGGATGGTCTAAAGTATTAAACGAGTGTAACTTGAACAAGCATATTAAAAAAACACCTAGTTATTCTAGAGACAAAATTATTATAGACAATTCTGTTGGTTGTGTCACGTTTAAACAGAATTGTCTAGACAGAGAATTCAGAACAAAATATGACTTAATCATCAGAATTCTCTGTATCAGTTTAAAAGAGTTCAACACTAAAAAAAATGGTATATGGTTTGTTAAAGATCTGAGAAAAGAAGATTTCAGACTATATCATGCAATAACAAAGAATTTTTTGACTACTTAAACCTAAAAAATATAGATTATGAAGAACTTAGAACAAAATTAGATGAGATAAAGTATTATCATGCTCCCAAGAAAGATATTCAGAAAGACAGCAGATTAAGCTAGATTAAAACTCCCCCCGTGGCATCAATTCATCAACATCAAATACTCTTATTTTATTCTGTTGCTTAAAGTGTGGGTCGAATGTAACAATTCCGTCGGCTTGAATAGCTAATGCTGCAGCGATAATTGGAGTGTCATCGCGATCAATAACATCCATAATGTCTTTTGCTTGCTCCATCACTGATTGGATTGACGCGTCATCAATCAGAGAAATAATTTGTAAGATACTTGAAGCAATAAGCGTAAGCTCCTCTCGAGAATACGTTGTCTTTCCGAGAAGTTCATCCTCATGCTCTTTAAACTCCTGAAGAACATATGCAGGAATAAAAAACTCGTAATTTCCATAGAAAAGAACAACTCGCACATTTGAGTCTTTCAACAATGCCGCGAAAAAGACGTTGCTATCTATGACGAGTTTCATCTTTTAGTGCATCAAAATGCGCCCGCATCTTCTTTTTGATTTTAGCATCAAGGTTCATGACATCGCTCATCGTGAGTTTACTTTTGGCAGCAATCTGCTCAACAAGCTCAAGTTTCTTAGCTTCAAATTCAATCGCTCGCCGAGCTATCTCGCTCCATCGTATCTGATTGTGCTTTTTCATAAGCTCGTGCAATTTTTCAGGCACAGTTAAAGTTACATTTGGCATATGTGAATACTGTGTTAGCACATATTTAAACCTTGCGCTTTATGCGAAAAAAAAGTGAAGTGCGATGACCTGTTCTTACTCTAAGTTCGTAAAAAAAAGTAGGAAGATTTATTTCTCTATCTTTAATCTATTTTCAGCCCACCACCCATACGCAATCCCAATGACAATGAGCACAGGAATGAGTTGAAGCGGACTCTTGAATATTTGAACGCCAGATAAATAAACAAAGATTAGCAATATATCAAATACACCATAGACAACAACTAAGATAGTTAACAGTAATTCTTCTGCCATTGGAATTTTGTCAATCTTCCCTACCACAAGAGACAGTATTTTCACACAAACAAAAAAAGCGATTAAAACAAGCGGAACAAGAAAGAGAGGGTTGCTGACTCCAATCAAACGTACAATCGGTCCCCAGAACACACTCTCAAGACCTTTTCCTTCCGCAAAAAGTACATCGAGAACAGCATCCAAAATGACGAGTCCTGCCAAAATGCTCCAACCAACTGTTTTTGACAATACATGATTTTTCATAAATAATAATAAGATGTCTAAGATTTAAATCTTCCGAAAAACCCTTATTTTATCCAAAAATCCGCTCAAAAAGTGTCGCTTCTTCCTTATAACTTGTATTCCCCATAATGCGTGCCGCAATAGTACGATAAGCACGTGCAGCCTTGCTCTTTGGATGCGTATGAACAAGAGCATCTTTCATTACCAATGCACTCTGAACCGCCTCATCTTCAGGTACAACGCCAAGTATCGGCAACTCAAGCATATCACGAACATTACAGATAGGCATCTCAGTTTTAGAACCCCTCACCCGAGTAACAATCACTCCTCTGACCTCTTTCCCCAGCTCTTCAATAACCTTGCTAGTCTTAAGTGCATCAGTAACAGCAGGAATCTCTGGATTTGTGACAATCACCAGTTCATCGGCAGCCTCCATCGCAGCTAATGCTTCTTCGCCAAGACCTGCAGCAGAATCATAAATAATAAAATCAGCCATTTTCCTAAGTTTCTTGCCAACATCTTTGAGTTTTCCATGGTTCAAGCGCTTTAGCTCCTTAACTGAAAGTGAACTAGGGATAATCTTTGTGCCAGATTCATGCTCATAAATTGCATCAGCAATCTTCGCCTTTCCCAAAAGCACATGATTCAGATTAACTGGAACAATAGGTGCACCAAGGTGCAAACCAATGTTAGGGGTTGTCAAATTTGCATCCAGAATAATCACCTCCTTCCCAAAAGCGTTGAGCGCAGCACCGAGGTTAATTGCGGTTGTAGTTTTCCCAACGCCGCCCTTGCCTGAGGTGATGGTAATCAGTTTTGCCATAATACGAATACTGCCTTAGTGAATATCACATATTTTCACTACAGGGACTTCACAAGTTATTTAAGACTACTTATAAACCTTTCTAAAATCGTCGAGTATTCCTTTAATTTTTCAAGATTGATATTAATGACTGTTCCATGGTATGTAACTTTCAGATTAACTCCCTTACGAAATTCACTCTCTCGCACTTTTTCCAAAGACTCTATATCTCTAAAGAGTTCGTACAATTGCAAAGTTTCCATTATAATCTTGTCATTCGCGTATAGCTGTTTGAGCTGCACAAGTTTAGCGCGAGGCGCATCAGGTACAGGCTTCCATTTCTTCTGCTGACGCGCCTTTTCTACCAAAACATTCATAGCAAGTTCAATCATAATTTTCCATCTTAAAAGAAGATTTATAATAACATCACATGTTTTAGTGTACTTTAGACTTACGTAGAGCAGATGATCTGCACTAATCTTTTCCTTAATAATCTGTTCCATACTCTTCGGGATAGCGTAAAGATAAAAAAGGGTTCTCCCTATTTATATGTTTCCTATGTCATCCAAACTAGAACGAAGCGTGTGGTTCACCAAATTCACGGACTTTCCTCTGCAATTGCAGTTGCAAACGCCTTATTGCCTGCGAAATCTGCTGTAAGTGTGGGGCAGTAATTTCCACAGACCCAAAATTATCATCTAAGATTACAACTTTCTTTCGCTGTGATAACTCAACACCGCTGGACCTATGTCTCTTCCCTAAATCCAGAACTTCTGAAAGAAGAATCGCGTCTTCCTCGCTAACCTTATAATGATGACTGCATACTTGAAAAAACAGTTCCTTATTGCGTGCGCCTTCCCCGCTAAGCCTAACGCGCTTATAGAGATACTCTAGCTTTAAAACAGTTGAGATTGTCGTACGTGCAGCCTTATCCAAATGTTCCAACACCCTTAGTAAAAGTTTCGAATCCTGCACTACTGGAAATGTAACTAATAGAATATGTTCTGCTGCGCGCCATGCCTGCTCAGCAGTCAATATTGCATCGCCAAAAGTTTTAGCTAAATCCACAAATAAATCGCCCCATGCACACGCGCAAGCAAAGAACTATTTAAACATATAGAATATTATCTCAATATATGCTTTAGCCAGACGAAATTAGTGTATGCTGCCTTTATAGGGTGAGTTATCTCAAAAGAAAGCGAGGGGAAGCCCCTAACATTATTCACTTCTTTTATTTTTGGAAAGTAAAAGACGACCACAAGCAGTCTTATAATCGCCGCAACCCCAAATAAGAAAAGATAGGGATTTATTGAGCTTGGATGATAATAATTCAATATCAATCCTCCAGTTATAGAACCTATAAATATTCCAATTCCTCCAAAAATGTTAGAGTATGTAAGGCATAAAGCCCTATGTTTTTGTGATGTCGAGTCATAAACAAAATTAGTCGAACTTATTACAAATGCCGCATTTGCTATTCCGGAGATTATTTGAGGTATTGCTATAAGCATTACAGGGTCTTTCAAAAAAATCCAGGCAATCGGTCCTAAAACAAAGAGGAAATTGGAAATACCGAGAAGCTTTTTGTTTCCGTATTTATCTCCGAACGAGCCTGCCCAAGGGAGAGCAAGAAGGTACACTGCAGTAGAACTTAATGAAACAATCATGAAGGTTATATAACTGAATTTCAACTCTTCAAGCATGTATACTGCAAAGAAAGGGCTTGCTATCATTATTGCAAAATTAAATAATCCTAAATAAACTGAGAATCTTCCAAAATTATCCATCTTTTTTATAAAGTCTTTGAAAGAAAAATAGTCATCCTCTCTTAATTTCAGCTTGGGAGCATACTCTTTTTTTAGAAAATGTGTTGAGAACATTCTTGCAGCCCCCGCACCAATAAAAAGAATCGAAAAGCCAACTAAAACCATTCCCGCCTCCTTTGCAAAATCAAGAACGAAGGAAGCAATCAATGCTACAATAAGACCGACTATCCCGATTAATTTATTTCTTAGACCAAAGTACTTTCCCCGATGTTTCTCAGAAACAAGGTCTCCAATCCATGAAAACCAAGCAGGATATTTTATGCTTCCGACGACCACTGTTATTGTATAAAACAAAATAAGCAGCCATGGAAGATAAACTCTTGCAATATCTAAATACATTAAAATAGCTAAAATAATTATTGGTATCCACATCAACCCTTGCATTAATGCGAAATTTATGACTATCTTCTTTCTTGAGAATCTCTTCATTAATTTAGACCCAATATATTGACCTAATGGGGCCAAAAGACCGGTTACTGAATGGAGTATTCCAACATGTATTGGCTGGGCATTTAGAATAAGTGCATAAGGAGTTACATACTCATCCCCAATATTCTGAGCTACACCAGTCGCGCAACCATCTTTTACGCTTAAAGAAAGGGATTTCTTTCTTACTTTCTCAGGGATATCTTGTAAACCCTCATCTAAAAAATCTCTCTTTCCCCTGCTCTTTTTCATTCTTCATATAATAAACTCTAACGTTAATAAACTTTAGTGTGAAAGACGCAAATCAATCCCCATTACTCAAATAAACTATTGCCTCTGCAATGTCTCCGCCGTAAGCTTCCAAAGCCTTTTTAGCTTCCTTGGTGTTCTTTCCAGTCTTCTCAGCCACCATCTCTATATCAGAATCAGAAATCTCTACTTTTTTTGTCTCTTCCCGCGCCTCTCCGCCTATTTGCCAGCTCGTCTGCCCTTGTACAATAATCTTTTGGACAGAAACAGGTTCAATAACAATCCTCGTATCTTCTTTTTCAATAATAACTCGCACTGCATCAACATCTTCTTGCTTGATTCCCATTTGCTTCATCATAGCCTTCATCTGCCCAGGATTGATTCCGCCAAGTCCACCAAACATGGCTTATAAAAAATAAGAGGCTATAAATATCTTTGTAGCACATAGGTAAAATCGCAAATAAATAAGTCTCTAAGAGCTACTAAAAAGAGGTAACAAAAGAACAAGTTACAAAAACCTCTGTCTAAGGCATCAAGCTGCAGGCCACATAATTTTCATTACAACGATAAAAACAACAATCACAACGATAAAAGCCAATACCTGAGCAGGACTAAGCATAAATCTACTTTTGTATTCTTCATCATATCTTACTAACCCTCCAAATACTCCCGGCATACTAACCTTATTATCTGTAGCCATAAGATATCTACCAAATTGTTCTATAAAAACCTATCTTGATATGGAAACAAAACTTTTAAATACATACAGATATTACAAATAATACAATGACAGACACAACGATTTCCGTACGCGTTCCTCGGGAAATGTACGAGAAAATGAAGCGACTGGAGTATATTAAATGGAGCGCAATTATCCGTGAAGCGGTGCGCAGACACATACAAACTGCAGAGCAGCAAAGCGAACAACCTTTTGATAAAGAGCGGGCGCGTAGAGCTGCTGAACGTATGGATAAGATAAGAAAGTCTGGTGTTTTTAGTGGTGGAAAAACAGGGACTGAAATAATCCGAGCATGGAGAGACAAAAGAAGGTTTTAGACGCTTCTGTTATGGTAAAGTGGTTTGCAGAAGAAACAGATACTGATAAAGCCGTGCATATTAAAGAAGCACACCAAAATAGAGAATTTCTTATTGTTGTTCCATCCCTTGCATTTGCTGAAGTTCTGAATTCACTGCAATACAAGAAAAACAATGAGAAAATGCTCTCAGAAACAAATAAGGCTCTTTGGGAAATGCAATTTGAAGTTGTGGAAGTAACAGAAACACTTCTCGGAAATGCAATGGTAATTGCACAGCAATATCATCTTACTGTTTACGATGCGCTCTATGCCGCAGTCGCACAACTGCATGGCGCACCACTTATCACTGCAGATGTTCCGCTTTCCAAAGTGCCGAACTCTATTCTATTAGAAAAGATGTGATTCACCTCAAAATTCCTTTTAAAAATATGTCAACTTTACTATTGTTCCTCAAAACAACAGAGTCTCCCCCATATTTTTCTACATAATCTTGATGGGGTTGTAAGGTCATAAAATATTTTGGACTATGATAATATCTCCAGACTTGTCGTATTATTCTTAAATTGCTCATAAATGTATTGTTGGTGTATTTTTTCTTATTCAATTTTCTCTTAAAATATCTGAAGAAGATTCTCCAATAGAGTTTGAAGTCATTTATATTGGAAAAAGATTTTACTTTCATACAATTTATATACTAAAAAATGTCTGAAGAAATATGAATAAAGAAACCTCAAAACTTGCAATTTGGAGTTTTATTTTGGGAATAATATCCATATTCTTCATTTTTATAGGGAGTTTAATAGGCAACCCATATTCTTCAAATATAACCTTGTTCTATATATCTAGCTATATCCTAAGGATAGGTCTATTTTCTACTCTAACTGCATTTATCTTTGGAATAATAGGACTAAAAGAAGCATATAAAAATAATAAAAAAGGCAAAGCATTCGCGATTACTGGAATTATCATTAGTAGCATAATAATCCTGCTTTCAATTTGTACTTGGATTATTGCGATAGGATTTGGCTCTCAGTTATAGATTTTTATTCATCTAATTTGTTCAATAACCTCTTTTTATCTCTCCCTCTTACATCCTTCCCCCACAACACAAAAATCCTGTTAATTTTAGACCAATAATCTCTAGGCGCAATCTTCTGCAATGCAATTTCTGTCTCATGTGGCGTTTTTGTGGTTACAAGACCAAGAACATTCGAGAAGCGATGAACATGTGTGTCTACGCAAATCGCATCTTTTGAATGTATTTCCGCAAGAACAAGATTAGCCGTCTTTCTCCCCACTCCAGGAATCTCAACCAATTTTTCTATATCTTCAGGAATTCTTCCCCTAAAATTATTTAAAATATAATTCGCAGCAGCAATCACGTTCTTTGCTTTTGTTTTATTGTAATTTATGCTCTGTAAGATACTCAAAACACCCTCATATCGAGCAGCTCCGAGTTTTTCCAAAGTCTCATATCTCTCAAACAATTTTTCAGCAATAGGAATGGTCGTCTCATCTCTACTTTGTGCAGACATAACAGTTGCAATTAATGTCTGCCATTCTTCCTTCCAGCCCTCTGCAGCAAGGCGTTTCTCAACATGTCCATATCTCGCTTCTGCTTTTCTGAAAATACGCAAAAACAGCTCTTTTTTGCTCATCTTTGAGTAAAGAGTATAACCTCTATAAATGTTATGATACTCATAGATAGATAAATAATCTTTTGATTCACAACAAAGCATTTAAACCATATTTAATGCCTATTCGTATGAAATGCCATATGCTAAAAAGCGCACTTGTCGCAACAACCTTTGCTTCGCTATCTCTATTCAGCGCAGAAAAAGCAGAAATAGAGGCATTAAGAAACAAAATAGAATCAAGGGCACTTCTCGATATTATGCTTTCAGAAGCCCCGCGTATAGAAGGTATCCAGATTCATCATGTCATTGACAAAAATGAAGATGGAATCATCCAAGCACCAGATGAAATAGTAAGAATTTATCTTAATCAAAACCTAAAATACCACCTTCATATCAAAGAACCAATTGCTCCTTTAGGTCAACTTAGAGTCTTTGTACCTCAACACGAATATTGGGGAACATCCATAGATGTTACTTTGACACAATATGTAGAAAATAGACCTATCTCCAATACGTGCACCAATATTGTGAACCTCACCCATACTCATGAGACAAATTCTTATAGAGGAAAACCGCAGGGCGTAGTGATAATTCCTTTAGATACCTACAGAAAAAATTATGAGCAAGTGAAAAGACCTACCTCAGTTACAAAGGTAACATATTACCTAAATGTTGCAGGTAAAAATGGGATGTCTCATTTAAGTTCATATACTCTTGATTTCTCTTTGAAACCCGAGAATATAGTAGATAGCACTGTTGTGAAGAAATGATTCAATAAGGAGATTTCACAACCAAATTTTTAATCATAGAAAAGTGCTTTACGTTTCTCGTCAAAAGCTCTGCTTTATGAATAAGTGCAGTCGCAGCAATAATCGCATCTGCAAGTTCTATTGGGTGCTCTCGAACAATATCTCCAGCAAGAACCGCAATCTGATTACTTACTTCTATCTTTCTCCAACGTCCTAAAAATTGCAAGATATATTTTTTCTTTTCAGGCAGAGCACATTGTTGCCCAGAGATAAGTTCTGCTTCGCTGATTGCGGAAAAGATGCTTTCTTCATCTAACGACTCAAAGAAAGCAGTTGCTAAAGAATAATTTCGAAAGTGATCAATAAAGACATTTGTATCAACGAGTTGCATACTCCCTCGCGAGCCTCTTTGACCATCCTTTTCTTATTCTATTTTCGTATTCAACGCCTGTCTCTTTTATGTCCTTCCAGATGCCAGCAGTCTCCTTAATAATATCTCTTGTAGATTTGGTAATCGTCGCTTTATTATCTGAAACAGTAAAGATGACTTCATCTCCTTCTTTCACACCTAATTGTATCCGCACATCCTTTGGTATGGTAACTTGGCAATTCCTTGTTATTTTTGATATTCCCATGTCATTTATTACTAATCTTATTTAGTTATTTTTACTAGAGATTATTACTATTTAAATCTTACGCAAATAGAATTTATTCATAAAGCACTTTCCTCTTCACATTCTCTTCAGCAAACTTCCTCTGAAAAACCTCATTCAACTCTCTGTCACTCCACTCGTCTCTGTCTTCTACACTAAGACACACAACATCTCCCTTATATGAATACAACTCGCGCACATCTTTTTCCATGCACGATTCCATAATAAATATTCTATCATATCTGTCGAATATTCCTGAATGTCGAAGATCTCTGGTAATTGAACGGTACAAACCGAAAGAATCCGCTTTCATCTCAATACCTTCCTGTGCAACCATATGCCTTGCCCACATAGCTGCAGCAGGACTTCTATCAACGCCTGCGCTACAAACAAAGAGGATGTTTCTCATTGGTTCTCTCTTACCCATCTTTCTATAGCGTCCAAATGGTTATATCCAAATACCGTGCTTCCTAAATTAAGATACTCTCCTCCAGAAGTAGGAGAAGTTACAATCGCTATTCTTAGGTGGGGAAATTTTTTAGGAAGATCTCTCAATTGATGCTGTTGATTTACTCCTGGATGAAACAAAAGAACAGGATAATCTTTCATATCGTTCCTTGTTAAAAAATCATCCAAACTCTCAGCTCCGGCTATTTCCAAATCTCTTTCCCATAGTTCAAGGACCATAAGACTACCTGCAGTAGAATAATCTATATAAGCTAATTTCGGGTTGTTCATACTCGCAAAGTCAGAAATATGTTCTTAAACATATCGGTCTCAAAAATGTAAGGTATGTGAAGATTTTTAACTTCGTGAGTTAGATGAATTTCACTAAAACTGTTCTAATAGCTTAAACAATGCCTCTTGATTTCTTTCTTTCTGAACATATTTCTCTAATTCTTTGTATGTAGGTCTCCGAAGTGCTCCTCGATACACATGAATGTCCATCTTCTCGTACGCCTTTCCGATTTCTGAAGGAGATAATCGACCATCATGATTAGCATCTATAAATGGAAATGCCTGTGCGTGTATTTCCCCGTATTTGTCTTGTAAAATAGACATACGTCTAGCATATAGGGGAGCAATAATCATAGTTGCGACAAAAGTTGAAAAGGCAGCATAAAAAGCAGAATAATGAAAGAATCTCTTAATACGCTCTTTCTTAAGATGATTCCTGTTTGTAGTTTGATTTTCCATAAAATCTCCTGCTCCGTTAACTATTTAAAGCTTTGTCATACTATAGTATTATGATAATAAATGAATCTTATGAAAAGGCTCTTTGTGCAATAGGATTAGCAAAAAACGAGATTAAAGTGTATTTAGAGCTTATTATACTGGGGAGTGTTCCCGCTGGAGAGATTATAAAAAGGACAGGATTACATCGCGCAGCAGTATATGATCTGCTCGATATCCTTATAGAAAAAGGGCTTGTCTCAAAGATAGTCAAATCCAACAAAACATATTTTGAAGCACAAAACCCCTCTTGTCTTATTGAATATCTCGGCTCTAAAAGAGAATCGTTTGCGCAGCAAGAAGAAACCCTTAAGAAAATTATTCCCTCTCTTGAGACTATCAGAAAGATTAATTTCTCCGAAAACAAGGGGGCAGTATATGAAGGAAAAAATGGATTAAAAGTAATATTTGAAGATATCCTTAAGGAAAAGAAACTCTGGTCGGTCTGGGGCGCAACTGGCAGATTTAAGCAACTCTTTCCAATTTACTTCACTCAGTTTCATAAAAGACGCGAACAAAGTAAAATTCATTTAAATATTATTTATCAAGATTCTCTTCGTTCTGAGAACCGTGGAGATGAATTAAAATATCGTACTATTCGTTATCTTTCCAAAGAGCATATAACTCCTTCTACGATTTATCTTTATGGAAATAGAGTCGCAATCATTCTCTGGACTCCAGAACCTTTAGCATTTATGATTTCTAGTGAACAGGTATCAGAATCGTATCACACATTTTTTAAACTACTCTGGGAACAGGCGAAGCGCTAGCTTTTTAACCCCTTCCCCCCTTCATGCTTCATGCCAATCACGTATCCGAAGGTTTCAGAAGTAAAATCATGGTCTCCTGCGATAGAAACAGCAATAACAAAACAATGGCAAGAAGAAGAATCTCATGTCTTTAACCCAAAAACAAAAAAGAAGATTTATAGCATAGACACGCCTCCACCTTACGTAAATACTCCTATTCATATGGGGCATGCCGTTACCTATTGCTTCATGGACATGTTTGCTAGATACAAACGCATGAAAGACTTTGAGGTTCTCTTCCCTTTAGGACTAGACCGCAATGGCTTGCCAATTGAAGTCGCTGCAGAAAAGAAATTTAATATCTCTCCTTTCAAAGTTTCTCGGGAGAAATTTATCGAATGTTGCGAGAAACTCCTGCAAGAAGCATCAGCAGAATCAATCAACAGCTTTGCAAAACTAGGCATCTCATTTAGCTCATACAAACAAAGCAAAGACATAGGCTCAGTATATCATACAGATGCTCCAGAATATCGTGCACTTACACAGAAAACATTTATTGAGCTTTTCAGGAAGAAACTTATCTACGAAGACCAACGCATTAGCAACTTTGATCCGAAACTAAGAACAACAGTCGCTGACGCAGAGATTGAATACAAAGACTTGTCAAGCACATTCAATCATATACAATGGAAGGTAAAAGAAACAGGAGAATCAATTGTTATTGCCACTACAAGACCAGAGCTTATCTGCACTTGTGGTATGATTGTTTACAATCCAGAAGATAAACGTTATCAACATCTAGAAGGAAAGACTGCAATCTCCCCAATATTCGGGAAGGAAATTCCTATACAAGAGCATCCTGTTGCAAAAATTGACAAGGGTTCAGGTTTAGTTATGATGTGCTCAGCAGGAGACCTTTCAGATATTCAATTTTTCCGCGAGATGAATCTAAAAGCAACTATAGCAATTAATCAAGATGGCACAATGAACGAGCACGCGGGATTACTTCAAGGTATGAAAATTAAAGATGCAAGACAAAAAATCATTGAAGAATTAAAAAAAGAAAGGCTTCTCGTAAAACAAGAGCAGATTATGCATTCCATTCCAGTCTCAGAGCGTTCTGGAGCTGAAATAGAATTCATTGAAATGCCTGAGTATTACCTAAAGCAACTCGAATTTAGAGACAATTTACGCGACATAGCTGCTCAAATCTCATTCTATCCTCCAGAATCAAAGAGAATCCTCGACTCATGGATTGACTCTCTTGCCATTGACTGGCCAATCTCACGTCGTAGATTTTATGCCACTCCTGTCCCACTTTGGCATGCTGAAGATGTAAAAGGAAATCATTACACTGCACTCCCTCTTCCAAACTCTTATTTCCAACCCTGGAAAGAGTCTGTTCCTAAAGATGCAGAAGTTTTTCATAATGGAGAGTACGTTGGCACTCTAAAAGAAAAACAATTTAGTTCTCTCAAATGGATTGGCGACGAGCGTGTGCTTGACACTTGGTTCGACTCATCAATATCAGAACTCTTCCTATTAAAATACAAGTCAGAAGATTCTTTCTTCAAAAAAGCTTATCCTGCAACTCTTCGTCCTCAAGGTAAGGAAATAGTAAGAACATGGCTTTATTACACATTACTACGCGGATATCTGGAAACAAACAAACCCTGTTTCAAGGATGTATGGATTCATAATCACATTCTTGATGACAAAGGTCGCAAAATGTCAAAATCTCTTGGAAACATGATAGACCCACAGGAATTGCTCAAAGATTTCGGAGCAGAAGCAATAAGATTTTGGGCAGCAACAGAAGGAGATCTTTCTAAACAAGATTTCTCATGCTCAAAAGAAAAGATAAAAGCCGAGACAAAAACACTAACCAAGCTCCTAAATATAACTCGTTTCATTACACAATTCCAAAAGCCCAAAAAGAAACCAAAGTTAACTCCATTAGACTCCATCTTTGTAGACTATATGGAAAATATTACTGCTTTCGCAGCAGACTCTTATGAAAAATATGATTTCTATCATCCTACCCTCAAACTCCGTGAATTCCTCTGGGAGCAATTTGCCTCGCACTATATTGAACTGGTAAAAAACAGAGTATATAATGCTGAAAAGACATTTACAGAAGAAGAAAGTACCTCTGCAAGATACACTCTTTACATCCTTCTTGAACGCTTCCTTATTCTAGCATATCCCATTATTCCTCAAATTACCTCAACAATAGCTAATGACCTTGAACTCTCATTAGATGAATTCCCAGAAACAAAAAAGACCTCTTCAGATACTTCGCTGATTGACACCCTTACATCTTTTAATAAAGATGTTTGGAAAGCAAAGAAAGACAGAGGCATCTCTCTCCGCGAGCCTATTTCAGGCATAAAGATTCCTAAAGACATTGTAAGATTTGAGAAAGACTTAAAGGCATGTCATAGATTGAGTTAAGCCTTCAACAAATTCTTAAATCCTGGAGTCCATTCGTCTGTAATCATCAACACAGAGTCAACTGTTCTGATAACCTGCGGAAATTCTTTTTTAAGATTCTCTATAATCTGATAATATTCCTGAAAACTGTCCACAACAAATTCTGGCTCGACGCTCCAGAGATTTCTGATATAATACAGTGTATTCGGAAGTTTAGAGAGATACGAAAAGAGACGTTTTTCGTCTTCTTTTGTATATCTGTCAAGTTTGATAATTGCTTTGTAAAGTTCCAAGCCCAACTTGTTGAGGTCAACACCTATACGATATTGGATGATAATCCCTTTCTGTTCCATCTTTTTCATTCTACCTTTAACAATCATTACCGTAGATTTAACTTTATTAGCTAACTCGACAAGTGACATTCTCCCATCATTAACAAGTTCTTTTAATATCTCTGAATCAAGTTCATCCAGTTCATTATTGACAATTTCTCCTGCAAAAAGAGTTGATTCAGCTATCTGATTTGTAAAATATTTTTTTGGATATTGGCGTACATCAAGAAGCATTTGCCCTTCTTCCTCTACAATGATACTATTAAATTCAGAGATAATATCGCTCTTTACTTCAAAAAATTCATAATCATTCTTTGCAAATATCCCAAAGATTAAATCCCAACTCCCAGAACATTCCCCAATCCAATAGACTCTTCCCGATTCTTTGAGATATGTAAAGAGTCGTTGCTTTTCTGCAGGAACATTCTTTATTTTTAGATAAATTTTATAAATCTTATAGCCCATTTTATGAGGATTGAATGATGCCTGAAATCCTGTAATAATACCTTCTTTTACAAGATTATTTATTCTGTAATCAACTGCCTGCCTTGACTTATGCACTTTTCGCGCAAGAATAGTTGAAGGGATACGACAGTTTTTATCTAACTCAATAAGAATTGTCCTGTCTGCTTTATCGAGCTTTATCTTAGATATTTCAACCATATCAAGCATTATTATTCTTAAGTATATAAATATTATCATTTATGCTCACTTTTTAAACAAAAGTTTAATATACATAAATTACCATTAAATAGTAACAAAAGGTAAATAAAAAATGAAACAACCACAAGAAGTCAAAGAAGCAGAAGAACAGTACAACGGGCTAGTCCCTGCTCTCTACCAATCTCGAGAGTTTCCAAAAGGGTTTACCCTCAAACCTCTTGATTGGGCATTAGAAGATAAGGTAGTTATGAGAGGCGAAATTGATGCAGATATTGGTGGAAAGAAAATGAAAATTAGACCTATTTCAACCATGGATGTAGAGTTCTTATCAAACGAGATTGTTTCTCTTGCACGTGAGGGTAAAGTTGATCTTGGAAAGAATTATCCCTGTGGATTAAATTGTCCTGGCTGCTTTTCTCAAGAAAAGGTATATAGTGATAAGAACAATCTCATGTATTGGCAAGAAGTTATAGATGTTATTGATGATGCAAGAAACATAGGTCTTCACAGTATAAAATTCTTAGGTCCTGGAGAAATGTTCCAAAATCCAGATTTATTTGATATACTTGATGCCTTAAAAGCACGAGATAACTTTCCCATTAGTATTTTTACGAAAGGAGCAGAACTTGGAGATGACTCTCTTGCAACAAAAACGTTTGGAAAACAAGGTATAACTTCTGCTAGAGATTTAACGCAAAGACTTTCAACGTATGAAAACGTGCGCGTTCTTCTTGGATTCAACTCTTTTTTCAAGGATCGACAAGACAAGATGGTGGGTTCTCTGAATCGTCGGAACGACTATAAACTTAATGAAGGTGTTTTCCAAAATAGAGGCATTTCAGATTATGCTGAAAAAAGAAACAAAGCACTTGTCAATCTCGTTGAAGTAGGATTTAGAGATCCTCAAAAAGGTCAAAGGTTATCTCTCATTGCTGCGCCTGTTGGATTAGACCAAGTTGATGAAATTTCCATTATGTATCTATGGGCTGCATTAAGAAATATGCCTCTAGTTATTGCACCGACCATGGAATCTGGACCCAAATCAATGGGTCTTAGTAAAAAAAATCTTCGTATTGATCCGCAACATGAAAAATTAATAGATATGATAACTCAAGTATATAGCTCTGCAATAGAAAATGGAATCATGACTTTTGATCAGATACTGAAAGAGGGAGTTTCTGCCTATATGGGAACATCACCTTGCAATCAAACTGCCAATGGATTAATGATGCGGCTCAATGGACGAATTCAAATGTGCCCCGGTAAAAGCGATGCTTCTGCAATCTATGGGAATATTCATGATACTTCTCTTCCAGAAATATGGATTAACAGTCCCAACTATCGGATGGGTGCATTGACCAATAACTGGTGTACTGCAAAGACGAGCGGTATGCCTGCAATCATTCAAACAGAAGTTTTATCTCGACTTGAACAAAGGTACCAAGGAGACAAAGCATGACTGCCAATAATCCAGTTAAACAATTAGAAGTGCTTGTCGGGGATGACGAACTTGCATCCCCCATCAGTTGGATAGAGATTCGGCGTTGTTATTTTAAACTATTGCAAGAACGCCTTGCATCTTATTGCGAAGTTAAGATCAAAGAAGCATCCAAGCCAGAGCAAGTAATCAGAGAGGCACAAACAGGCAAATATGATATCATCGTGACTGACCTCGACTATCAAACAGAAGGTCGAGTTGGAACTGAAGGGTACAAAGTTCTCGATGCCATTGCAGATATGACTTTTGCAAAGAAACCCCTCGTTATTCTCTGCACTTCTTCAGACAGTCAACAAGAGACTATTCGCAGGAAACTCAAAGAAGGCAAGATGGATTTGTACATCGGAAGCAGAGGTATGAACCACAAGTTCGCCAATTTAGTTAATTATTTAGTTGAACGATTTGGAGGAGAGACAATAAAATGAAAACAAGATTAGAAAAAATTGCTGAAGCAGAAGAGCTTACTGATAGTTTTATAGTTTCAGGACTGCTGGAAGAAGATTTGAAAAAAATTAATCGGAGCTTGTTTTGAACATAGGGATAATCTTGGTGAAATGAGGGGATTTGAAATTGAAAATACTCTGACTTGGGAAGGAGTGACACACTCAATTTACTTGCGATTTTATACAACTATACGAGGTAAAAATGCTTTAAATGAGACAATTGATATAGAAGGAAATTTGTGTGGGGAAGGAAGATTTGCTTCTACAGGAAAGGTTGTTTTTCCGCGAAAGGAGTTGAATATTAGTCTTTGGCCTCCAAAGTTTCAAGTGCCAAGAAGGGAAGAGAAACGTGAGATAAGCTTTTATGATATATATCTCCATAAGATTTGGAGGTCAGAGGTGGGCTCTCTTAGCAGTTATTATACTGGCATGTATCTTACTAAGATTTTAGCACCTTCACTTGGCGGAGCATTTAAAGGATTTCTCGAAAGCTTGGACCAAAAAATAAAAGAAGCGCAGTTGTGCCATCTAGATTATCTAAATCCACCATTAAATACTTTAGTAGAACCCCTCTACTCCTCGTTATCTGCGCTTCGTGGAAGATTATCTGAAGTAAGAAGTGCAAAAAATACTGCTGACGAAGAATTTGAAAGATTATTTAAGAAATAAACCTATTCGCATCAATGATTTTCCCCGTTGGTTATGAATTTGCTTTACAAAGAGTTACTGGAAATAGAGAGATTAAAGTTTTACTGCCAAACATCGCCGGAAAATAAGTAAACTTGGTTTTTATCTAAGGCTCAACTCTTTCTATCCCTTTAACACTATCAAAATCAGTATCAAAACTCACAATCTGCCCAGACTTCGTGCTTATTGCGCTCTGCAAAACAAGCGCATCTTCATAATCAAGACCATATTTTTCAATGTGCCTCAGCGCCCCAATTCTGTCCTGTAAGGTAACTGAATAAACGGTCATTCCCTTTGAGTTTATTATTTGAAGTAAGAAATTATTCATTTCAGAACTACTTGCCTTATGATTATGCATCACGAGCAGGACAGAATCAATGGTAAAATCAGAAACGAATGCTTCACCATCTCCCTTGCCAATTCTTTCTAAAAGTGTAAAAGCTGAGATGGCGTGAGTTTGATTTAATAAAACTTCCAGAAAGATATTAGCGTCGATTAACATGCTTTCCCTTTATTTTGCTCCAAGCTTCATGCTGTAATTGTACTGAAGTTTTTTTAACATGCTTTAAGATCCCAACGAGAGAATTCCAAGATGCTTCTTTAGACAAGCTTTCATGATTTGCTGCCCATTGATGCATTGCTTCTTTAGCAGCCTCGCTCATCGAGCCACGTTGATATCCAAACCTGCGCATTGCTGCTTTGCGAAACGCCTGCTCAACATCATCAGGTATGATTACTTTTAATTGTCCCATAGGTACTTGAGTACTTGAGTACTTATAAATGTTTCTGTCTTTTTTTCCAGCAGACAAGGTAGTGTTTGAATAATCGAAAGATTTATATATGATATTGCGTTATATAAAATTATATATAAGGTATAATATGAAAGAAGAAACAATGGTGCTCGCTAAAACAAGGCAGGTCGGAGGGTCTCTAGTAATAACTATTCCCTCTGAACTTGTGAAACTTCAACAACTTCAACCTGACCAGTTTGTTGAAGTAAAGGTAAGGAAGAAGAAAATAGATTATTTTGGTGCGCTTAAAGGGATAGGACATTATGATAGAAAAGAAGACAGGATGAAAGACAGAGAATGAATTATTTAATAGATACTTCTGCTTGGATTGAATATTTGGAGGGAAGTGAGAAAGGAGAAAAAGTTCATTCTCTTGTTAATGACGACAAAAATGAAATATTCACTTTTTCTTTGATTATTGCAGAATTAATTAGTAAAATGCAGAGAAAACATGGTAATGTTGAATCTGCTTTCAATGTAGTTTCTTTATGTAATATCATCTCTTTAGATTCTATAGATTCTAAAGAAGCAGGGATTTTACATGCAAGAGAGAAAGAAAAGAATAATAGTTTTAGTTTAGCTGATGCATTGATTATAAAAGCTGCTGAAAAAAACAATCTGAAGATTGTTACAATGGACAATCATTTTAGGTCTTTTAAGGAAGCTTTAGTTATTTAAAATGAGCTCAAACGAACCCTATACAAAGTGTAAAGTAAACTTAGAAAGGTAAAATCGAAAACTTTCATTATGTCAAGAATCGAAGATTCTTGAGCACCTCGAAAATTGAAAATTTTCTCAGTCTTAAATATGTGACCAGCGCCGTTACATCATACTTATTCGATACGAGAATGGTTATTTATAGATATGGAGAATTCTGTTGATTGTGTCGCCTGTAACCAGAATTCTCCAGACAGGAAATTCTGTACAAAACATGATAAAATTTACAGAATTACCCGTAATTGAGGTTTTCCATAGACAAGAAATATTACGTTGGCAACTTGACTTAAAATCAACTTAAGGTTTATATACTCTTTAAATTTCAGTTTTTTATGAATCAAAGAAGAACTTATGAGAGAATAAACCGCACAGAAATACTTCCAACACAACAGGGATTCAAATTGCCATTTGACAAGTTGATAAACTCAGTAAAAATATTTCAAGGATATAAATCTCCTTGGAGCCACGATTCTTTTTTAGTCGGTGAAAATAAAAGATTAGGAGATTATAGATATAGTATCGATTTCGCATTACCTTACGAAACAGAGGTTTTAGCTCCGAGTACTGGAACAGTATATGGATTAGAGGACTCAACAGAAGATTTTTATGAAGGTTTGGACCTTGAGACTGGAATGAACACCCCAGCTAATCTTATTGTTCTAAAACACAATACTGGAGTTTACAGCGTTCTTTATCATCTTAAGAAAGATTCATTCAAGGTAAAAGAAAAAGACAAAGTATATGCTAGACAACCTATCGCACTTACGGGACGCTCTGGCTGGGTAAGTAAAACACCTCATCTCCATTTCGCAGTTTTTCAATTTCAAGAAGGAGGAATACAAACATTTCCCGTGAGATTTGACAACTATTCTGGTGAGCTAGAGCATAATTCTCTTCAGTCCTAACCTTTATTAACCGCCTCTTTCTTCCTTCATAATGGCAGAAACATATATGCCTGAAGAAATATCAGACAAACAAAGACAAGTATTAGAAGAATTAGTCACACTTCTGGAAAATATCAGAGGCAGCCATACAGAACTTGTAACCGTCCTTATTCCAGCAGGCACAAATATCCATCAAGTATCAACGCAACTATTCTCTGAAGCAGGCACAGCAGAGAACATTAAATCAAAACAAACAAGAACCTCTGTAGTCACAGCATTAGAAACAATTATCCGGAAGTTAAAAGAATACAAACAAACACCCCAAAATGGCTTAGCAATCTTCTGCGGTAATGTCTCAGAAAAAGAGGGAGGTCAGGACATACAAATTTGGGCATACGAACCACCAAAAGCTCTGCGTATCCGCACATATAGGTGTGATAAAACCTTTGTAATAAAACCTCTAAAAGAGATGTTGGAAGTCACAGAGATATATGGGTTGCTTGCAATTGACCGTCAGCAAGCCACGATTGGTGCATTAGAAGGCAAGCAAATAAAAGTCATCCGCGTCATGACATCCGGCGTGCCTGGCAAAGTCCGTGCAGGAGGTCAATCAAGTCAAAGGTATCATCGCATTACCGAAGGTCTTGCAAAAGACTTCTTTAAACGTGTTGCAGAAACTATGAAAGAAATATTTTTTAATATGCCAAAACTCAAAGGGATACTGGTTGGCGGTCCAATTCCAACAAAAGAAGAATTCTTGGAACAAAGCGAATTAGTAACAAAACTGAAGGAGAAAGTCATCGCAGTTAAGGATATAGGATACGTTGATGAACACGGGCTTAAACTATTAGTAGAAGCCTCGCACGAAGACATAAAACAACAGGAATTCATCAAGGAGAGGGAGATTATTCAGAGGTTTTTCGAGATTCTGGGGAAAAACAGGGATAAGGCTACATATGGCTTAAAGAAAACACGTCTCGCGCTGGAAAAAGGCGCAGTGGACATTCTTTTAATCTCAAAAGAACTTCCCAAAGATGAGATGCAAGAGCTTGAACAAGAAGCAGAACGCATAGGTTCAAGGGTGTTCTTCATCTCGACAGAAAACCAGGAAGGGCAACAGTTTCTAAATCTCACAAATGGCGTTGGAGCAATTCTCAGATTCCAGATTGAATGATTAAGACTCTTTAGGAAAATCTAAAAAGCGAACAGGAAGTGACAAACTAACTATCTCAGTTTTCCCTGAGTGTAATAAAGAAACAATTGCACGTTCAAGAGAATTCTGTTTGCGTCTCCTCAGAAGGACTATCTCGCTAACAAACTGCGCAGCAACAGGGCTAAGCTGAACTTCAAGAGAGGACAATCGCCAGTTCATCTGAACCTTCACTGCATAGCATTTATCTTGATATACTACTCCGCGCTCCCAGCGAGTGTATCCAGGGGCATCATGTATGTCGCGATATAAAAAGCAAACTGCTCGCTTATCATAAATTTTTAAATCACCTATATTCATTAGATATAATGAAAAATGCACTATTAAAACAAATACCTCTCTCAAAATATGCTATTGCACTAAAGAAAAAATTATATACTAATAGATATAATCTATTTAACCGCTCTCAGTCTGAAAATGTAAAAAAGTAATCTATCCTAAACATTGCTCCATATCATTGACAGATAGTACATAAACACTATAAACCCTAATAACTTACATAGAACATATGGAGAAAAAGAAAAAGCAAGAAGAACTCATCCAAGAAGCAAAGGCATTTTTTGATGCTCATAAAAAGGAGTTAGGAGAATCAATTCGCTCAGGTGAAAGAGTCATTCACGTTAATTTCCTCCAATTAGCTGAATACTCTCCAATACTTGCTGATAGCTTAGAAACAATGCCTGAAGAAACGACAGCATTATTGGAGACGGCTCTTGGAGAGATAGGTCTTGGAAAAGACCCTCGCATTAGGTTTACTTACCTGCCTCGCACATTTTTCAGCAAAATAAGAGAAATCAGAGCAAAACACCTTGACCAACTTATCTGGATAGAAGGGATTGTACGCCAAGCTTCAGAAGTCAGACCTCAAGTAGTTAATGCGAAATTTGAATGCCCAAACTGCGGGGCAGTCCTCTCAGTCCTTCAGATAGAACGTAAATTCCGTGAGCCTAACCGTTGTTCATGCTCATGGAAAGGCACTTTCAAGCTTTTATCAAAAGAAATGGTAGACACACAAAGACTAGTCATCGAAGAATCACCAGACACACTTGAAGGAGGAGAACAGCCGCGTAGAATTAACGTCTTTCTGAAAGAGGATCTAGTTGATCCAAAAATGGAAGAAAGAACAACCCCTGGAAGTAAGGTCAGAATCTATGGCGTCTTAAAAGAAGTTCCAGTGCCCCTACCTACAGGTGCAATCTCAACTAGATATGACATTGCACTGGAAGCAAACAATATCATCCCATTAGAAGAGACATTTGACGATCTTAGCATCTCTGAGGAGGAAACAAAAGAAATTCTTGAGATTGCAGCAGACCCGCATGTCTTCCATCGTCTCTGGGAAAGCATATCTCCAAGTATCTATGGTTTTGAGAGTATAAAGCAAGCAGTGCTTCTCCAATTGTTCGGAGGCATTAAAAAGATAAAATCCGATGGGGGCAGCACAAGAGGAGATATGCACGTCTTGCTTGTCGGAGACCCTGGCGTCGCTAAATCAGTTCTTCTAAAATTTGTTTCAACTATTGCTCCAAAAGGACGTTATGTATCAGGAAAGTCCGCCTCGGCAGCAGGCTTAACTGCGGCAGTTGTTAAGGACGAATTCCTGAGAGGATGGTCGCTTGAAGCAGGCGCTCTTGTACTTTCAAACAAAGGTCTTGTTTGTATAGATGAGATAGAAAAGATGACTGAGCAAGATAGAAGCGCAATGCACGAAGCTCTGGAGCAGCAATCAGTCACTGTCTCAAAAGCTAACATTCACGCAACTCTCCGTGCAGAAACAACAGTGCTAGCAGCAGGAAATCCAAAAATGGGAAGGTTTGACCCTTACACTCCAATACCTCAGCAGATAGACATTTCTCCAGCATTACTCAGCCGTTTTGATATTATCTTTATTCTTCGTGATTTGCCTAATAAAAATCAGGATGAAGCAATTGCCTCTCATGTTTTAAGCGAGCATAAACAAGAAGTAATCAGAGATGTAATAGAACCCCGTCTGCTAAGAAAGTACATATCATATGCGCGCAAGCATTACAAACCAAAACTAAGTGAAGAGGCAGTTGAAGAAATAAAAGAGTTTTATGTTCGCTTGCGCAATCAATCAACAAGAGGAAACTCTGAAATCAAGTCAATCCCTATGACAGCGCGACAACTAGAAGGAATTATTCGCCTCTCAGAAGCTTACGCGAAAATGCGTCTGAGTAAAGAAGTTACACGCGAAGATGCGCGCCATGGCATTGAGCTTATGAGAGCATCACTGACACAGGTAGGATATGACGAAGAGAATCAAAGCTTTGACATAGATAAAATAACCACTGGGATAACATCATCAAAGCGCTCAAAGGTCCTCACGGTACGTGAAGCAATCAGTCAGTTGGAATCCCGCATAGGCAAGCTAATCCCATTAGAAGAACTACAAAAAACTCTTAACGGTAAGATTACAGATATAGAATTAGAGGAGGCCATTACTCAACTCTCAAAAATGGGAGACATTTTCAAACCAAAAAAAGGATTTATCCAGCGATTGTAGTTTTGTCATACTCTATTCCACCAAACAAAACCTTATAAGTCCTGAAAACACACATTCTCATGGCAGACCAGCAATTCAAGCGTCATACAGCATACAAACTGCGCATAGGTTCTCTGCTTTCTGGAAAACCGGTCATGGAAGCAGACCGTTTGAAAGCTCTTGATTTTGGCGATAAGCAGATTGTCCGAGCAAACATTATAGCAAACATTGTAGACAAATTCGTACAAGAAGGAGAAAAGAAATTTGGCTCTCTCACACTCGACGATGCTTCGGGGCAAATAATGGTAAAAGTATTTGGTGATGATGTAGATGTTTTTACCAACTACAATCAAGGAGATACTGTACTGGTTATTGGTCTTGTCCGTGCATGGAACAATGAGGTTTATCTAACTCCTGATATAATCAAAAAGAAAGAACCATCTTATCTTCTCCTAAGAAAACTAGAAGTAGAAGCAGGCATGCCAAAAACTCTGGAGAAACCTCAGCTTTCAGCCATGAAAGACAGAATACTTGACATGATTAAAACAGCAGAAAAAGATGGTGGGATTGAGATAGATAAGATTATTCTTGAACTTAAAGAGCACCCCGACTTAATTAATCAAGAAATAAAACGTCTGCTTGAAGAAGGAATTGCATATGAACCGCGCCCAGGCAAACTACGCTGGCTTGGATAACTGGCTGTTCTGTATTCGCGGGACTTTCTCCCTTTTGTCTTCTGGACTTAGTAAGTAAGTCCCGAAAGTGAGAACAGCATGTCAAGAACCCCGCGCTGAAGCACGGGGCGTGCTTGGGTTCTTGAGCACTCTGAGAATCCATGTTACTCCCTGCTGAAGCAGGGGAGGGTGCATGAGATAAGAGGATTCTCGAAGTCTAAAATCCCTACGTTTAAAAACTACTCTTGTTATTTATCTTCAATGGATGCAGAGATGTTCTGGAAAGGGGTACTGGTAGGATTCATGATGGCTGCTCCGTTAGGACCAATGGGAATCATCTGCATGAAACGTACGCTCTCGCAGGGCAAGAAGTCAGGATTTGTCACAGGTTTAGGAATCGCAACAATTGATACACTCTACGGCTCAGTTGCCGCGCTAGGTATTGCGTTTGTCGCAGCGTTTATATTAATTCATAAAATAGTAATCCAGTCCATAGGTATCTTAATTCTTCTCTACCTGGCAATAGAGGTCTTTCGCGAAAAACCTAAAGACATAGTAATTCCAAAATCAATTACGAAGAACCTCGTGAAAGATTATGGTTCAGCAGCCATATTAACATTATGTAATCCGATTACAATCCTCTCGTTTATCGGCGCGCTTGCCGCAGTGGATATTGTAAACAATCTGGGACAGGACTTGCCACTAACACTTGTACTTGGCATCTTCATCGGCTCAATGCTTTGGTGGAGCATCCTCAGTGTAGCACTGGGCAGCGTAAGCCACACACTCACAAAACAGCAGATGCTCTTCATAAATAAAATAGCTGGAGGAATAATCTTACTATTTACGCTTGCGCTTTTCATACAAGTTCTGAAAACAATAAGCTAGTCTACCTCTTCCAAAACTGCCATACTTTTTTCTTATCCACCCTATTAACTCGCACAGTAATCCAAATCAACAGAATAAGAGCTATCAAAAGAAGCAAAAACCGCCAGACATCGCTAAGATTATCCCAGTTTCTTACAGAACCATAAAATATTGCACCTATGCCCGCAGCAATAAGTGCAGACCCAACAGGCTCTGTTGCTAATAAAACGTAACCTATTAATAAAGTAATGATGCCTGCAATCAAAGCTATAACGAACACAATTTTTGCATGTTCTTTGTTTGCTTCATTAAAATTCTTAGCGCAATAGTTACATTCTTTCACTGTACTCACGCACCCTGCATCAGTATAATCGTAATCAGGAAATCCCTCATTGGCATAACACAAGTCGCTCTGCTCCTGAATAACTCGAGAGAAAGTACAATTTCCGAAGTCAAAAGGTCGGATGTACTTCTCAGACCCTGCTCCATTACAAAATTTATTATACTCCGGACTAGGATAAAAAGCCTCAATCCCATAAGCAAGCATCAGCACATATACTATAAAGATGCCAATACCTAAAACAAGATTTCTGACAGCCATAACTTAAGCAAGGTGCACAAATTTATAAACCCTCTCCTCTCTCCTCATCAATGGAATCATATGAAGTACTACTGGATAAAGCATACGAAAGTGTAAAGGTAATAAAAAAAAGCAGTGAAAGATTTGAAGTGCCTGCAGTTATAGGGCAGCTCATAGGAAAAACAACTGTTATTACTAATATCTCACCAATTGCAGTATACTTACGTCGCCCAGTGGAACACCTAGCAAAATTCTTACAAAAAGAACTAGCAGTCCCAGGAAGAATAGACAATGACCGCCTCATATTAAACACAAGACTTAACGCTTCCAAGGTAAACGAAAAAGTTACTGCGTATACTAAAGAGTTTGTTATCTGTAATGAATGTAAAAAACCAGATACCGAACTTGTAGCTGAAGAAGGATTTAAGTTCAAACATTGCCTTGCATGTGGAGCTAAGTCGCCTGTTCGTGCAGCTGTATAAAAAATGTTTCTTAAAATTCATAAATCATATCGTACAGTAGTTGCTATATGTGATGCAGATTTAGTCGGAAAGCGTTTTGAAGAGGGAAACCGTCAGCTTGATTTAAGAGAAAATTTCTATAAAGATAAGCAAATCACGCACGAAGAGGCAGTTAAGCTTATACTCTTCCAATTCCGAGAGGACGCAACTTTTAACATTGTAGGGAAAAAAGCAATTACGGCAGCCATAGCAGCAAGAATTATCACAAATAAAAATTTTGCTTATGTTGCAGGAATTCCATTTACTCTAATTTTCTAAAGTAGATTTTACAAATTTTCAGCAATATAGATAACTGCAAGGGATAGGTGACAGCGTTTGGCAGTCATCAAGGATTTTCAATCCTTGAGTGTGCTCAAGAATCAAAGATTCTTGACATATCCATTAGAGAACTGCGTACAAAATGTAATCTATTCTACGCAGTTCTCTATACCCATAACTTAAAAAATGTCATTTTCTACCAGAACATATGGAAACTTTAATTTTTGACAAGCTACCATCTGCCTTAAGGCGTGAACAGAGCACACTAGAACGCCAGCTCAAAGTAAAGCTAGTGATTGTAGGTCGTAAAGTAGTTATTGAAGGTGAAGCTGTTGATGAATATATTGCACTCGGAGTGTTGGAAGCACTAGCTATGGGTTTTACTCTCAAACAAGCATTGTCATTAAAAGATGAAGAAAAAATCTTTCGCAAGATTCACATTCGTGATTTTACGCGACGCAAGAACTTAAAAGACGTACGCTCACGTCTTATAGGTAGAGAAGGGAAAACACGCAGGACAATTGAAGAAATTTCAGACTGTGATGTTGTAATTGGAGAAAGCAAAGTCGGGATAATAGGCTCAGCGGCATCAGTTGAATCTGCCACACAAGCAACAATTAACATTATTAAAGGCTCGAAACAAGCGAATGCTTACAGATATCTTGAACGAATGAACTCAGAAAAGAAAAAGCTTCCAGACGACTTAGGATTAAAAACATCGAAAGACTCAAATGAAATAAAAGAGAACTATAGAGAATTCTGTTAGATATATGACATTTTATACAGAATTCTCTATCTGGATAATTCTGAGAGGAAGTCATGCAAACAACAGAATTATCCATAGTTCTAGAATAGAAAGTGTAGATTGGATTTCCTGAAAAGATTTTATCTACTTCTTCCCAGCATCCATTCTCAATATCGGCGTCTCTTTCTTCACAAGCTGCTTCACCTCTGTTTCCGTCAGCTTGTAAGGCGAGTGCAGTAATGGTCTAAACTCTATGAAGTAAGGATTCCCTTTGTTGTAGTCCGCACATTCAACAAGACCTAATCCTGTCGACAGCTTCGATATCAGCTTCGACACATTCGCACCATGTCTTTCTCTACATCAACGTCATAAAGTCTCCCGCTGTAAGACACTGGCTCAGTACTCCCCACTTTCAAAGTCCTGCCTTCTGCATCCATAAAGAACGCCCCTTTCCCTTCCTGTATCTCCTGCGCCACGTCTGTGACGAGGCGCAAACCGAAAGAATTATATATTGCTTGCCTATCTCCTACTATATGAGAATCGAAATTAATAAGTACATTATCACAGACAGTGAGATTTGCCACGGCAAGCCCACCTTCAAAGGCACACGCATTATGGTCTGGCAAGTTTTGGAGATGCTCCAAGGAGGGCTGACTATAAATGAAATTATTGAAGATTTCCCTTCCCTCACTCCTGAACACATCAAAGCTGCCTTGCAATATGCAGCCAGTCTCATGAGGGGTGGAGAAAATGCCCAATGTATTGTCATGCTCTCCTAAATTTCTTAAAGACGAAAATGTCAAGAAAAGATTAGAGATATTTCTTAAACAACAAGGGTTCGACGTAGTATCTAAGCCAAAAGGATTATCCAATGGTAAATTAGCTGAATTTTCCAAACTGGAGAAAAGAGTACTTGTAACAAATGATACTGATTTCTCCAATCTTGAACAATTATCTTCTGACAAAATATTTTCAGTTGTGTGGTTACGGATTCCGCAAGACAAACCAGAATCTTTAATCCCTGCTTTCTCTAAATTACTTAAAGAAACAACCTCTTCTGAATTTGAAGGCAGATTATTTATATTAAAGCGTGATAACTCAATCTTTAATTGCACGCTCTCGCTCGCGTTCACCTGCGTTTCATGCTCAGTCGTCGCAATTACTTTCCCATCTGTAGATGCAATCTGCACACTCCCATCATCAACGCTCTG
>Ga0209211_10001299_pt1 | contig 47714 bp, 59 predicted proteins | sample RifGroA2_FD_183992 | JGI IMG/M metagenome (GOLD analysis project Ga0209211, IMG submission 183992) | Groundwater microbial communities from Rifle, Colorado, USA - Groundwater A2 (SPAdes) (version 2) | ecosystem: Environmental > Aquatic > Deep subsurface > Groundwater | place: Rifle, Colorado...
TATATGTATTTAGAATTCTTTTATGATATTTATGCATGGCTTAAAGAATATCATCAGAGATCTCATTCAGAAAGTTTTCATTCTGCTTTTAAGAGAGTTTATGGAAATATCACTAAGATAAACCCTGTTGCAAGGTTCACCCAGGTAACTGCAAGGATAATATTGCATAATTTTAGAAGATTATCCTACTTTGCGAGAGTTAACTGAATCTCACGCAAAGCCCTCTGTACCTATATATTTATATAACTTGAATATCAAATTTATGCTATGGCAGCAACAGCACCAGGTGCAAGAAAAAAGAAACTTGATTACAATGTTGATGGGGCAGTATATGATGATTTTATGAAGGCCTGCAGCAAAAAAGGCTATGCTCCTCAGGTAATATTGGAGCAGGCGATGAAAAAATTTGTTCAAACAGGCTCCATTTAAACCAACCTTAAATTTTTATTGACAATATAAATATGGAAGAGCAAGATATAAAGAAAATTGTGAAAGAGGGGTATAGCCATATTTCTAAAAATCAATGTTGCGGAAGCTCTGGATGCTGCGGTAGTTCCAAGAAAGAGGTAGATGAAAATATTGCAAGGCAGATTGGATATTCTGACGAAGAAATTGAAACTGCTCCAGATGCTAATTTGGGCTTGGGTTGCGGAAACCCTATTGCCCTTGGGAAGATTAATTGCGGAGAAAGCGTACTTGATTTGGGCAGCGGAGCGGGATTTGATTGCTTTCTTGCTGCTAAAAAAGTTGGCAAAACTGGAAAAGTAATTGGGGTTGACATGACTGAGGATATGGTTGAAAAAGCAAGAAAAAATGCTAAAAAATATGGCTTTGATAATGTAGAGTTCAGGCTTGGAGATATAGAAGCATTACCTCTTGAAAATAACTCCATAGATGTTATAATAAGTAACTGTGTAATTAATCTTGCTCCGGACAAGCTTAAAGTATTCACGGAAGCATATAGGGTTTTAAAGGATGGGGGAAGAATGTATTTATCTGATATTGTCCTTCTTGGAGAATTGACCAAAGAACAGAAGAGCGACTCTTATTTGTTAGTTGGATGTGTTTCAGGGGCATTGCCAAAAAATGAGTATTTAGATATTGCAAAAAAAGCAGGCTTTAAAGTCAATATCCTTTCTGAAGACAAAGAAATCAGCAAGAAACAATATGAGGGGTTGCCATTGGAAAGCTTGAAGATTGAGGCACTTAAGCTAATTCAACATTAATTCTCTTTAACTCTTTTGTTAAAAGGGTTAGAAATTTATCAACTTCTACTTTTGCAATAATCTTGTTTCCATACATAACAAAATCTAGAGAACCTGCTTTTTATTCTTTTTCTTAGAATGGATTTAGAAGCTAACTCGCTTTCGCTTGAACTTAGCTCTGTGAAAATTGAGCAGCTAAATAAGCAGCCCATCATAGAAACACAGATGGAAGTCAGCGAGAGTGGAAAATGGGTTATGCACCGTACTACCATAACCGACATAAAGCCTATTTCTTATTATGAAAAGGTTTTAGGTAGCATCAAAAGAGAGGAATAAACTCGGGGTCAAAAGAGGTGATTATTTTTTTCTCTTTCTTAATTCATCATAATAGACTTTAACTACTGCTTTTGTGTATCTGTTGGATTTATCAGTGAAGTATTCTTTTTTAAGTTCATCCAATAGTTGTATTCCTTGTTCTGCAGATAATTCTTCATCCTTCAAAATCCCAGTTATTTCTTGTGCATTTCTTATACTAAGAAGATTGCCTTTCTGGACGACACGCACAATTTCCCTTTTATTTGGGTAATCTTCAAAACTTCCCCATGTATCCACAAGTTCCCAGATTCTTAAGCTTTCTGCGTGATCTTTTATCCTTTCTTGTATAGTATGTTTTGCCCTAAAAAGTTTCATCCGATTTAAAAATTCTGGGGCGTAATCATTTTCTTTTTCGATTCTTCTGGCTAGACTTCCATATTGCTTATTTCCCTCAATCTCATTCCATAAGTATCTTATATTATTAGTAATTTCTACAGATAATCTCATTTTACTCTTTGCTTCTAATCCTGCTTGTTCTATCTCGCTCCTTATCGATTTTAATAAAGAGTAATATTTACTTTTTGGCAAGTTTAAATTATTTTCTGGAGACAAATAAGAAGAAAAAAATTCACAAACTTCATCGGAAAATCTATGATCCTCTTTAGGCAAGCCAATATTGGTAGCTATTTCTTCAAGACTTTTTGATAGATTAAATCTTTTTATTTGAGGCTGATTGTCAGTCATTTAGCACCTCGATCTTTAAATAATTCTCGCAACGAAGAAGTGATATATCCTCTGACTACTGACTCTTCGTGTTCTGGTTTATATTTCCTCACTAAATCCAAATCTTCTCTTATTTCTTCAGTTTTTTCAGGAAGTTTTGCTAATCTTTGATCCCAAGAATTGCTGTTGTACACATCAACATATCTTTCCTCAACTAATCTATCAAGAATTATCTTTGCTTGTTCACTTAGGCCATTTTTGTCAGATATTCTAATAAGACATTTCAATCTTTCGCTTTCCTCAAGTTTGTAGTGCCGTCTATTTAGGTAAGAGACCTTATCAACTAAGCAGGATGCACAATCTTGACGATTATTCTTCACAGCTTCTTCAACTATTTCTTTTAACATATCTTCTGAATAATCTCTAATCTCTCCCAAATTTTTGGAAAAGTCATCCCACTTCCCTAATTTTGCGTCTACTGCTATTCTTAAGAAGTAGTCCCCATTATTCATTTCTCTATTCTGAGATAGTTTCCTAAGAAGGTAATCTGCTCCGATGTAATCTCCTCCTTCCATAATTGTGCTTACGCAGGAAGGTAGCCGTATGCCAAAAAGGACAGGCAGAACAACCTTAGTTATTCTTTTTCTCATTTCCTGATAAGTAGGTTCTTTAGAATTCTCGAAAGAAGAGTAAACTATAGGAACTAGCCTTTGAGGTAATTGAATTTTGCAATCTTTTGGTACTTCGACATTCCCAAATCCCTCTGGAGAAGTATTTTCTACATAAATGCTTAGCCCATTTTTGTCAATTATTGTGGCTATGTGCCCCTCAGAAAGTGCCAGTTTGGGATCTAGTTTCTCCCTAATAGAAAGTACAGTGTATAAAGAAGTCAAACCTAAACAATTACCTATTTTCTTTGATTTGTCAAAAGATAATTGTGCATCAATGACATCCTTGAGCAAGAATGAGCCATTGTATCTGTTCGGGCGGTCTCTCCAAAGAAAGTCAAACAGGTTTTTAGCCTTTTTAATCTTCTCAGAAGTAAGTAGGCTACCCTGTTCTCTTTCCCTAGGCTGAGATTCATGGTATATCTTAAATTCTTCCTGAAGTCTCTCAAGCTTTGACTTGTATTCAAGCGATTGCTGCACAGTCATATTACTTGGTACAAGCAAAGCTTCCTCTACATCAAGAGTCCTGCCTGCAAGTGCATCTTCCATTAGTTTTTCTTCTAGTTTCATTACTATAGAGGAGTTCTAGAGTAGATTATATCTTTTTACTACAAATAATATTGTAGCGAAAGGTTTAAATTAGATATTCCACATAAATAAGTATGATTGAGCTAAGTCTGCCCCAAATAGGAGAAAGTGCAGAGAATGTTAAGGATAGAGTTGTCATGATACTTGCGGAAGAATACCCTCTGACTCTTATGCAACTATACAAGAAAATAAGAGGAGCATATTCGCTTTCAATAACCTACCAGGCCGTAAGAAAGGCAGTAGACTTAATGGTTTCAAAGGGAATTATTGACAAAGAAGAGCGCAAATACAAAATCAACAAAAAATGGGCTCTGGAGTCCAAGTCCTTTTTTGACGACCTACTCACTCGCTATGAGTCTGGAAAGAAGCATTATGCCTTCTCTGCTGATCTAGCAAAGGAGAACTATACTATTTATACATTCAACAACCTCTTAGATTTAGACGTATTCTGGGGGGATGTTATGCTTTATTGGGCAGACCATCTTAAGAAAGGTGAGGAAAAAGAGTATTTTTCATGCTGCCATTATCATTGGTGGTTTGTTATTAACTTGGGCAGGGAAACTAAAATATATGACTACTTTAGAAAACAAGGAGTTTCTTCTTACTTCCTATGCTGGAGAGATCTCCCTCTTAACAAATGGGCAACCAAGTTGTACAAAAACCTAAATGTCAAAGCTAAGATAGTACAAGACTTGAAAGCTGATGAAAACACAGGCATCAACGTGATGGGGGATACTGTTATACAAGTATACTATGATGCTGAGATTCTGCAAAAGATACGTAAATTCTATGAAAAATACAAGGATGTTCATGACGCCCCTGCTGAAGAAATAGTAAATCTTGCTCACACTCCTTGCGAGGTTAAGTTCGTCTTATTCAAGAATAAGGGCGTGGCAGACACATTAAAGGATTCTTACAGAAAGAGGTTCTAAGAGAAAGAGGCGATTAGTTTGTTCAGTTTCTCAAAAGCAAAAGATTCCCTTGCCCGTCCTTGCTTCTATCTTCCAGTCTCCAAGCACTTATTAGCGGTTCTACGGATTCTGAATAGAAAATACCAGAAGAGCTTGTTAAAGATTCATGACGAAAAGTGTAATCTGGAACATATGGGTAGCTAAACTCTACACCTTTGTTTTCAGGCAAAGCATTTGCTGCAATAAGAGCCTCTTGAGAAGGTGTTTGCTGTAATCTAAAATGAATATATGAATTTATTAATGCAGTTGAGGCTGCTTTGTAAAATAGAGGATATGCTTCTGGAGTATTGTCTGCAATCCTAACAGAGGAAGAAAACTCTATTTGAGGAGATTTAAACTTTTTAGCTTCATCAAAAAAAGAAGTAATTTTGATACCCTTGTTTTGAAGTTCAGTTCTTTTCCATATAAGATAACCCCATGCTTGATGTTGACTGTTATGACTTATATACTCAGTTAAAATATTTGGAGAGTTATCTATTCCTTGTTTAAGAATATTTATTGCGAAACTAGGAGGACTAAACCGACTATGTAGTCTTGCATCATGATTCATTAAATCATGTGAATTACTTAGGGAAATTAACTGAATTTGGGGCGGCTCTTTTAGTCCAGCTGATTTTGCAAATTCTTGATACTCTTGCATAAATCGATATGCTTCAGAACTCCATTGATCAAAAAATATTGGGACATTTTGATAAACTGCAGACTCCCCAGCAAGAAAAGCATCTCCGATAAGCTTTTCTAGATCTGGAGATAATTTTTCTACTTCTTCCGTACTCGGAAGTTTTTCAAATTTACCTATGGGTAAACGGCTTATTTCCTGTGCGTATGCGTCTTCTAATCTTTTAATGGCAGGCATAAACGGTATTAAAATAGGAGGTATGTCCTTATATTCTCGATCTTTAGGTATTAGATGTTCAGGAATTTCTATATCTCCACTATGTTTATAACTCAAGTCTGCGTATGCCCTTTCTAGTGATATCGTGTCTAATTTTGGGAAGGCATGCATATATTTGGACCTTAGTTCATTTAAAGCGCCTAAGCGATTAATAACGCTTCCCAAAAAACACATGTGAGTCTTGGTAGCGTCCTCATGAAATCTCTTTGAGTATCCATTTTGAAAATTTTGATAGACAATTCTAGTTAAAAGTGATTCAGAAGGGATATCTGCTGTAGGGAAACTAAAACCACTTAAGCCCTCACTGCGGTATCCGTGCCAGTACTGGTTTACTAGCTCAAACCAAGTATCTATTCCATTTTTGAGATAGATTTTTTCTTCTTCCATAAAAATGATGATAAAGACAGTATTTTAAACTTTTCTCTCGTCGCTTTCAGCTCCTCGCTTATCAAGAAAACCCTCTCTTCTGCTCGGTTTAATTCTCTAAGTATTCCTTAACTTTTGTCGTGCCCTGCTTCACTATGCCTCGCATTTTGTATTTGCTACTCTTCTAATACAAGTGCCCATAAGATTGCAATACCCCTCCTTCCTAAACATCTGGTACCTGTACTTTGAGCACCATTCAAAGTGCCAAATCGATATTCCTACGCTGTGCGCCCTCCTTTCATATTCTTGATAGCTCTCGCTAAGTTGTGTTTGTTCCATTTTATCCTCCGCGCGAAGCGCGTTGTCGCGCTCCGCAAAGTTTATTTGCGAGAAAGCTCTAGCTACATCAAACAATCATGCAGTGAGCTAGAGACAAGCTCACTGTTCCATAATCATTTAGAAATAGGTATTTAGCGGGGAGGCAACGCTCCAGCTTAAAAGCTGGAGATATCTTCTTAGTTATGATTTTCTGATCGAGATTCTTTAAACCGTAACCTACTACACCTGCAGGCAAGCCTTTTTCCAGAAAGTCTTTTCTTACTTCAGCAGGCATTTGCTCAAAGAAATCAGCAAGAAACAATATAACGGGATACCATTAGAAAGTTTAAAGCTTGAGGCTATAAAGTCAGTACAATTCAACATTAATTCTCTTTAGCTCTTTTGACAAATTGTCTTTTAAATTGCGAATCTTTCCAGCGCCTTGAGATATTTTCCTATCTAATTTTTGCACATCATTCTCCCGGGCAGATATAGTCTCCCTTGTTTTTCTTGCATCTTCCCGGATATTGCGGGCTTTATCTTCTATTAAACCATAATTAGATATTTCATCCCTTAGATTGTTTATTTTATTTATTTGTTCCTTGGCCGGGTGATTGTGCTCAATTATGGATAAAACAGATTCCCCATTATCCTTTTCAATGGCGCGGGCTAGATTAGCCCTGTATTCAGTGATTATTGCCATATTCTTTTCATTAGCATGGTGAAGCGATGCAAGACTCTTTAGATTTATCACACTTCTGAGGCGATTGAGTTCATGCTCTAATTCCTTTTTCCTTTTTTCCAGCCCTGTTTTTTTCTCCAGATATTCTGCATGCTCCCTACTCTTTAAAACCTGCTCTTCCATTTCAATTTGGTCTTTAACCTTATCTTTTAAGAAATTAATATCACTTAAAACCCTATTTTTCTCTCCTTCGTGCCACCTTAAGTTATCCTCAATATCGCTAATTTCCTGGATTATACTTTCTACCCTGACAATTGCCGATGAATCTTCTGTCAAGCCCTTATTTTCTCCAAGGATATTCTTATAATCTGTAAGAAAGCTCCTTATGCTCTGGACCACTATTTCTATCTCTTTCCCTACAAGGATAGTTGCTTTCTCAAAATTCATATAAGAATCCCTCTCTAGTTTTTGTATTCTAAATAGTACCTTATTTGATTCGTGGATTGTGCTGAACTCTAGATTCTTCAAGTCGTCCTTTAGCTCATTTAAAAGAAAAAGATACCTATCTAGATTTGTCTTGGAAATCTGCTTTAATTTTTCTTCCACTTTTCTTTGATCCAAATTTATATTGCTTAAAACGTTTATTCCACTCTCCAACTCAGATGTAAGCAGATTAAGGCGGTCTTTTATTGCGTGCGCTATCAATTTCTCTTTTTCATTGAGCGCCCTCCTCTTGTTTAACATGAATTCTTTTACTTCTGAGAACCTAACTCTTTCTGCCTCCTGCGCAACTTTCTTTTTCCTAAAAATATCTAATATGTCCATGGACATATGGGCCTAATTTGTTATTTATATTCTACCATTTGCCTGCCTCAAATATTTTCCAGATTTAGAAAGTTCTTTTTCTTATTCAGATACTTGAGAAAGTCAAACACTGCCACCAGAATAATTGATACAATGATTGGAATAATGAATCCTGAAAGGGTCAAAGGTACTGTCTCGAATACTTTGTTCAAAGGAGTGTAGATTATCACGAAAGTTGCTATCAGAGAGATTGCAGACGCATAGAAGAGATAAGGATTGACAAATATCCCTCTAGTTAAAACTCCTCTTCTAAAGGACCTGAAATTGAATGCAGAAACTATTTCCAGACAAATTAACGAGAATAAAGCAACTGTTCGAGAATATTCATGGCTATGTCCCAGATAATTGAAAGTAAAGTAGTAAGCTGCCAGAACTAGTAAAGCTAAAAAGCCTCCTGTGAAAATAAGCAGAATAATAAAGTTCTTTGCGAGTATCTCTGAGTTTCTCCTTGGTGGGCTATCCATGATGTCTTTTGAGGCAGGATTAAAACCAAGGGTTATGGCTGGAAGATTATCTGTCACGAGATTCATAAACAGTATCTGCAGAGCCAATAGAAGAGGAACTTGCCAGCCCAGAAAAGGGGCAAGTAAAACTCCGATAAACAAGATGGAGAGCTCTGCAAGATTGCATGAAAGCTGATAGGTTGCGAATTTTCGGATATTCTTGAAGATAGTCCTGCCCTCGCTTATTGCCAGAACGATAGTGCTAAAATTGTCGTCTTTTAGTGTTAAATCCGCTACAGAGCGGGATACATCTGTTCCGTTCTTGCCCATTGCAACCCCAATATGTGCCTCCTTAAGCGCCGGAGCATCATTTACCCCATCTCCAGTCATCGTTACAATCTCTCCGTTAGATTTCAAGGCATGCACTATCCTAAGTTTATGTTCTGGGCGAACTCTTGCGAATATTGTTATGGAATTAATAGTCTTTGAGAGTTCATCATCGGTCAAATTGTCTAATTCCTTGCCTTCCATCAGGCTACCCTGGAGCCCGATTTCATTTGCTATGGCCCGGGCAGTTTCTTTATTATCGCCAGTTATCATCTTGACTTTTATTCCTGCTTTTTGGCATAGAATAAGCGCTTCTTTTACTTCTTCCCTTGGAGGATCCTCCATACCAATAAGCCCAAGGAATATCAGGTCCTGCTCAAAATGGTCCTTGCTAAAAGTATTTACCTTTTTATAAGCGAGCCCGATGGTCCTAAGTGCTGCAGAAGTCATGCTCTTCTCCATATCCAATATCCTTTTCTTTTCTCTTTCGGTAAGCGTAAAGACTCCATTATTTTTCTGGATATATCTGCATTTTTTTAAGATATATTCTGGAGCACCTTTAGTATAAACTCTTTTCTCCTTTCCTTCGTTGCATAAGACAGACATCATCTTTCTTTCCGAATTGAATGGCATTTCCTGGGCTCGATTGAATTTTATATCTTCTCTGAATATTCCTGCCTTGGCCCCTAGGATCAAAAGAGCTGACTCTGTTGGGGAGCCTATTGTCTTAAATTCGCCTGCCTCCCCTGATCTTTCGATAAGAGCATCATTGCAAAGGACTGCGCCTCTGAGAAGCAGGCTGACAACTGCTTCCTTGCTCACATCTACCTTCTTATTTCCATCGAGGAACTCTCCATTAGAATCATAACCTGCGCCTGTTACATCCAAAATATAATTGCCTGAAAAGATTTTCCTTGCAGTCATCTCTCCCTTTGTGATTGTGCCTGTCTTATCTGCGCAGACTATAGTTGTCTCTCCTAAAGTCTCAATTATAGACATCCTGTTGACTATTGCATTTTTTTTAGCCATAGCATATGCTCCAGAAGCAAGAGTTGTTATCAGAACAACAGGAAAGCCTTCTGGAAAAGCTGAGACTGACAATGCAATCACAAGAATGAGAACGCCTATTATCACTTCATTGTTTACTTCAGGGCTTTGCACCAGAATAATCAATCCAGTCAGAACTGAAATAATTATCGCCATGACTGCAATATATTTTGTAATATTGTTCACTTTTTTCTGAAGAGGCAGTTCCTTTTCCGTTGTTGATATTAACCGGGCTATCTTTCCAAACTTCGTATTCATGCCTGTGTGAAGGACTTTTACTACGCCTCTCCCATTTACAATATAACTCCCCATGAAAATCAGATTCTCATCTGAATGGCTTTCTCCTTTTGCTGCTTGCTTTTTTACCTCCATTGATTCCCCTGTCAAAACAGACTCATTCACGCGCAGCTCTCTTTCTTCAATCAAGACACAGTCTGCAGGAATTTTCTCCCCATTCCTTAATATTAAGAGGTCCCCAGGAACAATCTCAGAAGATTTTACTTCCTGCTCCCGGCCATTCCTTATAACTACTGAAAGTGGAACAAGCATATTTTTCAAGGAGTTAATTGCGCTTTCTGCGCGGTATTCCTGAATGAATCCTACAATTATCACCATCAATATCACTGCAAGAATTGTATAGGCTGTTACTGACTTTCCTACAAAGAAAGATATTGCCATTGCGACCAGCAAAAGATAGATGATAAAATTACTTCTTACTTGCCTTAGCAAGATTTTAAGATAAGTTGTTTTCGAAATATCTTTTATTTCATTCAATCCATATTGCAAGAGTCTCCCCTCTGCCTCTTTTGTTGTCAGGCCTCTTTCTTTTTGCATAAATTAACCTAAATCTTGAAGTATATAAATGGTTTTCCTATTGCTGGGCTGTAAAGTAAGTGGGTGTTGTTTTGCTCAAAAAAAATTAACTTTTCTTAATTGTCAATTTTTTATCTTTAATCTCTGTTTCTAAATCTTGTCCTTCTTTCCATTCTAGCTCTTTAATTGTTTCAGGAGGTATAACTATAACCCATTTAGCATATTCTATACTTCCTACTTTTCTAGAAAGTTGTTTTTGCAGTTTCATAAAATGAAAAACAATCCATTCTATTTAAATCTTTAGGTACCTACTAACAAATAGTAATGTAGGTACCTAATTATATTATGAAAGAAATAATTTGTCCACATTGCAAAGAAAAAGAGATTAAGAAAGATGGCTTAAGAATAACAGAGAGAAGAGGTAAAATCCAAAGATATAGATGTAAAATTTGTAATTATCGTTTTGTCATCGATGATGGATTTTATAGAATGAGAAATAATGAAAATATTATCACGATGTCAATTGATATGTACATCTCTAATTTATCAAGTAGAAAAATGAGAAATCAGTTAAGCAGACATTTAAACACAAAAATAAGCCATATGAGTATTCTTGATTGGGTAAGAAGATACACGTTAAAGGCAAGTAAATTTGTTGACAGATTAGGATATAATCTGGGAAATAGTTTTTATGCCGATGAAACTTTAATTGATTGTGGTGGAAGAGACGATAGATTTTGGTGTTGTATTGATTGAGATACTCGATTAATTACTGGAGTTCATTATAGTTTATCTGGTAATCCGATAGAAGCACAAAAATTCTTGTTTAAATCAATTCAGAAAGGAAAACCTAAATTTATTCAGACAGATGGCGGAGTTTTCTACCCTAAAGCGTTTAGAAAACTCTTCTATTCTAATAAGATTGGCGGTTTAACGGTTGAGCATAAGATACAAAATGCAAGTGTTACTAAAATCCATAATTATAGAATTGAAACTGTCTTTATGAAAATAAAAGATAGGGTGGATGACTTTAGAGGATTAAAGGCATTATGGTCTGCTCCTATCTTGATGAACGCCTTAGTTATTCAACATAATTTCATAGAAGCACATACTACGATCGATGAAGTTCCGTGTAATCGAGCAGGGCAAGAGTTAGACTTAGGAGAGAATAGATGGTTAGGATTGATTAGGTTAAGCAGTAAATATTAAATCCAAGAAGATAAGATTCATCTCGCAACAAGTTTAAGTCATTCTATGCGAGATATCATCTATCCAAAAGTCAAAACCTTATCTGATTCTTTAACTATCTGGTATAAGTCTTTCATTGATGAAATTGGGCAAGTATCTCTACTATCCATCTGTCTTGATTTCAAACAAGTTCCACAAGCATATATCTCTCCACCCTTTGAAACAAATCGTGTAATTTGCTCTTTAACATTATATTTTTCACTTCCTATTTCTGATTCAACACCCTTTGCTAATAAAAAGACTCTTACTTCATCTCCTTCTTTTAGGGAGAAATTAGCTAATCTATAAGCATTCCAAACTGTTTCTGGTTCACTTGTGCTAATTATAATTCCGAGTTTCATTCTAAAAGAGGATATCTTCTTACTAATTTAGTTTTAGCCCACATATTACCGCAACCAAGATATTTTCCCGCTTTAAAAGAAGATAGCAAAATTAAAACAAGAGAGTAAATAATGTGCTCATCAAATATAAGATTATTTTCAGGAGGCAAAAGAGCTAACCACATCAGCAAGAACATTACTGTTCCAGAATAGCAAGCTAATTTCATAAAAATTCCAAAAAGTAATGACAATCCAATTAAAAGCAATCCTAACATGAATATCCAGTCTACCCATCCACTCCCTGCTAAACTTTTAAAAAATTCAGCAAATGGACCATGGGTTGCATTTAATAAAAATCCTGATGTCGGAGAGTTTCCTGCTAACCAGGATTTATTAGGCAATGTAGCAAATCCGAATCCAAATAATTTATCAAAAAAAGCCCATAAAAGAATCAAGCCCATGCTAACTCTTAGTAGTCCCAAAATATACTTTGGTTTTTCTTCAATTATCATTTTTCCTTTTAAAAATACCTCCAAAACCAATATTTTTCAAGTAAAATTTTCCCCCAATGCCATAATCTTCCAGGTCTTCTCATTTTTATAATAGGGGAGGGTTTTGCATAAAAATTACCCCCAGCAAAGCCAGCTTTTCCATAACCCAATTCCAAAAAACAATAAGCTTGTCCTTCATATTTTTTATTAGAAGCTAAACCTTTAATTTCTGCAAATATATTTTCTGCTACAACTTCTGCTTCAAGATGAGCAAAAACCCCTGCTTTAGACAAAGGCTTTCCTGAATCCAATGTTATAGATGCAACATCGCCAATCGCAAAAACATTATCATATTTTGTTTTGAGCGTATTTTTATCAACAGGAATCCACCCCGATTCATTTCCTAATTTAGAATCTTTAATAACTTCCGGACCTTGATGGGGAGGAACAAAAATTAGCATATCATAATTAACTATTTTCCCTTCTTTAAATTTTAGTTCTTTTTTATCTGAATCAACAGAAACTAATTGAACTTCTGGAGTAAAATTAATATTTCTTGATTCTAACATTGATTTAATTATCTTGCCATTTTCTGGACCTGCTGAAGGCATTGGCAATGTTTCTGGAGTAAAAATATTAATTTCTGTTTTTCCTCTTATTCTTTTCTTGGAGAAATATTCATCAAGAAGAAAAGCAGCTTCATAAGGAGCAGCTGGGCATTTGAAAGGAAGAGAAGAGATAACAACAGTAACATTTCCACCTTTAAATTCCTTTAAATCCTCTCTTAATCTTTCTACTTCTTCAATTTGGTAAAGATTATATCCTGCCTGAGAAAGACCCTTAATATTTTCAGGAACAAGTTCTGTTCCAAGAGAGATAATCAAATAGTCATAATTAAAGTTATTTTTATTTGTCCTAACAATCTTTTTTTCAGGTTCTATTTTTACAACTTTCTCATTAACAAAACTAATTCCTCTTCTTTTAAGAAACTCAAGTGGTTTTTGTATTTTTTCAGCATCTCTCTTTCCTTGCATTACCCATAAAAAAGACGGGGCATAAATGTGTTTGTCATTTTTATCGATTAAGATAATATTATTCTCTTTACCCAGTTTTTTGCGGAGTTTGTTAGCTACTGCTAAACCTCCTATTCCTCCGCCCAGTATTAATATTTGTTTCATCTTTTCTTATTATCATTTTGTAATTGTTTAACTAACCATAGAATAAACAAGACTAAAGCTACAAGAATTAAAGTCATGAATAAAAATCCAAATATCCACATGCCTCCAAAACCATAATTCCAATTTCCCATCATACCATATCCCCCTATCATTCCACCAAAACCAAACATTCCTAAAAGTAAGAATACAGCTACTGCAATTACAATTCCGATAATGAGATTATTATCATCCATGTTTATTGTTTCCTCCTCTTTGTTTTTTCAATTTATTTATTAATAAAAATGTTACTAAGATTAGGATAATGATGACAAGGATGATTAAGATGTAAAAGAAAATTTTAAATTCAATAAAGTTGTTTTGATAAGAATTACCATTTTGTGAGTTTTGATAATAGTAGTTTCCCATCATTCCTCCCCCCATCATACCCCCCATACCAATATCCTCATTACAATAAACTCTTCTAGCAATATTAATATGGACTTGTTTTAGTGATTCAGAACCCTCTCCCCCCATCATTCTATCCATGTATTCGTGTGCTTCTCCTGGATGCATTTGCTCCATATAATAATCTCCAATCTCTTCAAGTTGCTCATTTGTTAATTGGTTGCAACCTACTCCAGAATCTATTAATTGTTTAGCTTCAGTAAAATCGTGTTCTTCTTGGGCTACAACTAAAAAACTAAACAAGATTATGAATAAACCTATTAATATTATTTTTTTCATTTTATTTTCTCCATTAATCTTTTTATTTCATCAACTACATAGTTTATCTCATCTTCTGTGTTAAATTTCCCAAGACTAAATCTAATTGCTCCTAATGCCAAATCCTTAGGAACATTCATTTCTATTAGAACTTTAGACGGCTCTTTTACATTATCATGGCATGCTGAACCTGTAGATAAAGCAATATCATCTAATTTAGATAATAATTCCATGCTGTCGACCCCATTAAAACTAAGATTTAACGTGTTCGGTAATCTCTCTGTAAGATGTCCATTTAATTTCACACTGGCAATTAATTTTAGTTCTTCATGTAATAAATCTCTCAATCTTTGAATTTCTTTATTGTATTTATCCATATTTTCCAAAGCTATCTGGCTTGCTTTCCCTAAAGCGACAATTCCTGCAACATTTTCAGTTCCAGCCCTCTGCCCAAATTCGTGATTTGCTCCATGGATCAAAGGCTCTAATTTAACCCCTTCTCTTATGTATAATGCTCCAACCCCCTTGGGTGCATAAAATTTATGACCTGCAATAGATAATAAATCAACATTTAATTCATTTACATCAATAGGTATTTTTCCAACAGATTGTGCTGCATCTGTATGAAAATAAATATCTTTTTCCCTTGCAATTTTCCCAATTTCTGCAATTGGCTGAATTGTTCCTGTTTCATTATTAGCATGCATAATTGAGATTAATATTGTTTTGTCAGTTATTGCATTTTTAATCTCGTCTAAATTAATTCTCCCAGATTCATCCACACTAACATATGTCACATTAAACCCCTCTCTTTCGAGATATTTGCAGGGATTTGTTATTGCAGGATGTTCTATAACTGAGGTTATAATATGATTCCCTTTTCCTCTATATGAAGAGGCAATACCTTTTAATGCATAATTATTTGACTCACTTCCACCACTAGTAAAAATAACTTCTGAGGGCTTGGCTCCAATTAGATTAGCAACTTGTTTTCTTGCATTTTCAATAGCACTTTTTCCCTTTTTACCCAGCCAGTGTCCACTTGAAGGATTACCATAATATTCCTCGATATAGGGTTTCATCTCTTTAATTACATTATAATCAATAGGCGTACTTGCATTATTATCTAAATAAACTTTCATGCTTTTACCTCCACCAATATTTTTCTACTTTTCTCTAATTGTTCAGTTAAAACTTCTTTAATGATATCAAATGCTTTAATGATCTTAGGATTTGAAAGTTTGTAATAAATATTTTTTCCGTTTCTGTTTGATATGACTATTCCTTTTGATTTCATAATTGAAAGATGTTGAGATATGTTTGCTTGGCTTAATTTTGATTTATTTATAAGTTCTGTTACAGACATCTTTTTGTCCCTAAGAAGGTTAAGAATCTCCAATCTTATTGGATTTGAGAATACCTTACACATTTCTGAATGGAGAAGATATAGTTCTTTCATAGATACATTAGAATATTCTAATATATAAGTCTTTTGCTTCTGATTTTTTACAATGTTTTTTCTTACTCTTTTTAAGAATAAGGGCCACTCACCAAGTCGTTATTTTAGCCCCCTTTAACTTTACAGCTCACCTATTGCACAGCTTTAAATACGCTCTTTTAGTTATAAAGTTAGGAATTTAAGGATTAAAGGCTTTTTAATTCTAGAACGAATATGGAGAAATTCAAACAATTAGGCATAAGTGAAGGCATATTAGGTGCTGTCAAGCAAGCAGGATTTACTGAACCTAGTGAAATCCAGGATAAAACTATTCCTTTAGTGCTGGCTGGAAAAGATGTTATAGGGAAATCTGCCACAGGCTCTGGAAAAACCCTGGCTTTTGGGGCAGGGATTATTGATAATGTAAGAAGGGGAGAGGGAATACAGGCATTAGTATTGACTCCAACTAGAGAATTAGCTGAGCAAGTGGCTCAAAATTTGGCTAAATTCTCAAGACACAAGGGATTGAACATAAAAGAGATTTATGGGGGAGTTGCCATTGGCCCTCAGATAAGGGCTTTAAGATACGCTGATATTGTTGTTGGTACTCCTGGAAGAATTTTAGATCATTTAAGAGGCAGGACTCTTTTCCTTGGCAAAGCCAGGTTCCTTGTTCTGGATGAGGCAGACAGGATGTTAGATATGGGATTCATCCGTGATGTTGAGTCTATAATTAAAGCGTGTCCTGTTCAAAGGCAGACCTTGCTCTTTTCTGCAACAATATCTGGAGAAATTAGCCGGATTGCAAGTAGATACATGAAAAGCCCTATGCAAGTTTCTGTTCAAGACCAAGTTGATCCCTCTCACCTATATCAAAAGTATTATGATGTATCTAATGAAGAAAAATTCTCCCTTCTGGTTCATTTATTAAAGCTAGAGAAAAAAGGAGTGGTCATGGTGTTCTGCAATACTAGGGGAAATGTGGAGAAGCTTTCTAATAATTTGAATCGCCAAGGTCTGCATTCCCTCGCCATCCATGGCGGATTGTCACAAAATAGAAGAAGCGACACATTAAAGGCATTTCATTCCAGGGAGACTTTAATTCTAGTGTGCACGGATGTTGCTGCCCGAGGACTAGACATCAAAGGAGTTTCGCATATATATAATTTTGATATTCCCTCAACTCCTGATGATTATATCCACAGAATTGGAAGAACTGCAAGAGCTGGAAAAAATGGTATTGCAATAAGCTTTGTTTCTGAGGGTGACCACGGCGAGTTCAGACAGATATGCAAGGAAAAGAAAGTTAAAATAGAAAAAGAGAAGATGCCTGATATAAAAGTCATCCCCCTTACTTTTAGTTCGAATGCTGACCGGAAAAAAGCAAGACAAGGCAATAGAGGAAGAGGTGGATGGAGAAGGGACAAGAAAAGCGGGACAGAAGAGAGAGGCAGAAGAGGGTTTAACAGAGGAAGATCATTTGGCGGAAGAAGCGAAGGCGGAAGAAGAGAAAGCAGAGATGACAGAAGAGGCGGGGAAAGGGGCCGCTTTAGGCCGAGATTCCAAAGAAGAAGATAAACATTAACTATAGCGTGGAACCTAAATAATTGAACACTGCCATTTAGGTTCCCCGAATATAGCAACAGACAATCCTGTTCAATTATTTCGGTCTGTTGCTATATAAAGCTGTTTTCCAAGCAATTTGAATAAGGGGGACAAAATAATGCCCTATCGGGCAATTATAATGTCTACTTTGGCCGAATGAATCAGCCAAAGATGAAGTATGATGTATAGCGAATATCATTTGAATACTAATAATTATCACCCAATACTCATCATCAACATCTATCCCCTAAAACATGAGATAACTACAGTTTGTAACATTCTATAATCTATATACAACGAGTTAGCGCCTTTAGGCAACTCCTATAATTCTTATCTCAGTACTCGCCCTCAACTTCTATCTCATCGGACATGCAGTAACTGCGGTTTACAAGCCTCTTATAATTTATATGCAAAGAATTATTCTTCGTCTTCTTCTGGAGCTTTCTTCATTTCTTCTTCATCTTCTGTAATCTCTTCGTCTGCTTCCTCTTCTTCAGCCTTTTTTTTCGCAGCTTTCTTTGGGGCTTTCTCAGTTGCAGAATCTAGCTTAGACTGGGCTTGATTTAAGGCTGCTGATTGGAGCTCGCCTTCATTAATTGAGTTTATCATTGTCTTAAAATCCTTGAACTTATCTGCAGGAATTCTTGTCCCGGCTTTTGTGAATCCGGTATATCTTTCCGATGTGACAAACTCCCGAATAGTTAGCCCGGTCTTGCCTCCGAAATCATCTATCCTTATTACAATTTCTGTATCCTGGCCTTTAGGAATCCGGCCTATGTCTTTCTCCATATTTTAATTGGGGGCTTGTCCTATTTAAATTATTCGTATAAGTATGAATTATATGGATGTTGTATTGTGCTTCCTCTCTTTTTTGGAGAGTCCTAAGAAAGGTCTCCTTAGATACAGCGAATTCTGATAATGTCGAGAATTCTTTTGTGGAATCGTCAAGAATCTTTGAGATTCTTGAGCGCCCCAAGAATTTTTTGGTAATTCTTAGTGTCTCGAGCACCTCAAGAATCTCGAAAAAGATTCTTGATGGCCATCAGAAACACAGGGTTTCTGAGGCCTCGAAAACCAAAGGTTTTCTCAGTTTTATCATCCTGCGGCAGAAGTTGCTGGACGGAAAATTCTCAAGAATTTACCGTAAATTGACATCAAGATATCCTTTTATGGGAAGAGCTAAGCAAGATAAAGCTAGGGTGCTAACAGCTATATACTCGAGGCAAGATGACCTTTTACAGAGATTTTTCAAATCTCTGTCTATAGGGCTCCTCACTATGGAGATTGGATATATTCATACTCTGTCCAGAGAATCTATATATTTAAAAATTGCCAATTTGTCGATTGAAGATGGATTTACAGAGAAGGCAAGCACTACCTGATAATGTAATTCAATTATTTCATTACCTTAAATGCGGGGTGTGCAAACATTACAACCATCATAAACCAGGATTTACAAGAGGCCCATGCGGTTCAAATGAATTAAAAGATTTTCTTATATTTGAAGGATTTGCCTCGGAAATAAATGAAAATCCAAATCGAATGCAAATGTATTGCGAAGGTTGCAACTGGAAATATTTCGAGCCAAGGGACTTGGATAAATAAATTGCCTAATTCTCTGCGATAAGAATTTAGACAAACTTTTAAGTCCTCAACTATAAAAGAATAATCATGCAACACGGCAGTGCAACAAAATAATCTATAAACCCGAAATCCCTTTCCTGAAGATGAAAAGCCTTAAAATAGGAGATATAAAGCTAAAAAATCCATTTATATTAGCGCCAATGGTTGATGTGACTGACTGCGCTTACAGGGAGATATGCCGCAAGGCAGGCGCCTCACTAGCGTATACTGAAATGCTGTATATTGATGCAATCCTTCATGAAAACAGAAAGACTATGAGCTTGATGAAAAGATATCCGAAAGAAAATCCCCTTGGCATCCAAATAACAGGCAATAATTTGGAAGAATTCAAGAGAGGGATTAATTTTATCAAAGATTATGATTTAGTGGATATTAATTGTGGATGCCCTTCAGAAAGAATTACTGGCAACAAAGCAGGGAGCTATCTTCTCAAGAGTCCTGAAAAAATTGTATCGATAATTAAAATGCTAAAATCAACCGGCCTGACAGTGACTGCTAAAATTCGCCTTGGTTTTGATAAAAATAACAGTTTAAACGTGGCAAAGAAGATAGAAAAAGCAGGGGCGGATGCATTGACCGTTCATGCCAGATTGGCCAAGGAAGGATATGATACCTCTGCTGATTGGACTTGGATTTCTAAGATAAAAAAGGAAATTGGAATTCCGGTTATAGGAAATGGAGATATTAATTCTGGAGAAAAAGCCAGGGAAATGCTGGAGATTGCCGACGGGGCCATGATTGCAAGGGCTGCAATTGGCAATCCGGGAATTTTCAAACAAATTTTATATTACTTCAAGACAGGCAAGGAGAGACCTCCTACTTCAAAAGAAAGAATCCAGAGCTTGAAGGAATACATTAAGCTTGCTAAAAATTATAAAATAGCTGAAATGCCAAGGATAAAACAGCTTGGCTGTCATTTTATCAAAGGCCAGGAGGGTGCTGCAAAGATGAGGGCTGAATTGATGGGCATGAAGACTTTAGATGAAATAGAGAGATTTGTTTAGGTAAAAAATACCTAAACAAGTGAAAATAACTATTCTCAACGGAGTAAATCCGATCGAGAATAGGGGAATATCTAAGCATGAACTCTAAAATTGACGATGACTCAAAAGAGCTAAACAAGCGCAGAGCAATTTGTTAAGAAACTTTAAGGTATAGAAATCCTTATAACCTTATTCTGCAATAAATTTATATGGCCAAGGGCAAAGAGAAAATACAAAAGATAGAAAACAGTTTGGATAATGATGTTCCCTTACATCTTTATAATACCCTTACCAGAAAGAAAGAGATATTCAGACCTATAAAAAAAGATGAGATTGGTATGTATACCTGCGGCCCTACTGTTTATTGGTATCAGCACATTGGCAACCTTAAGGCTTACATCTTTGCAGATTTATTGAAAAGAGTCTTGATTTACAATAATTATAAAGTCAGGCATATAATCAATATCACAGATGTTGGACATCTTACCTCTGATGCAGATGAGGGTGAAGATAAGATGGAAAAAGCTGCGAAGAGAGAAGGAAAGACTGCGCAGGAAATAGCAGATTATTATTTTAAGCTTTTTGAACAGGACATTAAAAGGCTAAATATACTGCCTCCTGAGAAATGGACTAAGGCTACTGAGCATATAAAAGAGCAAATAGATTTAATAAAGGTATTAGAAGGGAGAGGATATACTTACAGGACATCCGATGGGATTTATTTTGATTCATCTAAATTTGAGGATTATGGAAAATTGGCAAAACTTAGAATCCAGGGATTAAAAGCTGGAAAAAGAATAACTATGGGAGAGAAAAGGAATCCCACTGATTTCGCATTATGGAAATTTTCTGAAAGTCCTGGGCTAAGACAGCAGGAATGGAAGTCTCCCTGGCGCATTGGTTTTCCAGGATGGCATATTGAATGTTCTGCAATGTCCATGAAATATTTAGGAGAACATTTTGACATTCATACAGGTGGGGAAGACCATATTCCTGTGCACCATACAAATGAAATTGCGCAAAGCGAGGCTGCTACTGGGAAGAAATTTGTAAACTACTGGATGCATGAAGCCTTCTTGCTGTTTAAAGGAGAGAAAATATCTAAGTCAAAGGGCGGACTTTATACCCTGCCCGAACTTGAGGCATTGGGCTATAACCCTCTAGTTTACAGATATTTCAATTTACTAGGCAGTTACAGAAAACCCTTAAACTTCTCCTTGGATACCCTTGATGCAGCGAAAAGTGCTTATGAAAGACTGAGGAGAAAAATTATAGAATTAAGAGGCGCAGGACATGGGGGGAAAGATTCTTCATCAGAATATAAGTTAAAATTCTTGAGAGCTATCAATAATGACCTTAATACTCCTAAGGCAATACAAGTCGTTTGGAAATTAATTGAGGACATAAGCATTGACTCTAAAAAAAAGATTGAACTGCTGGAGAAATTTGATGAGATTCTGGGAGTGGGAATAAAGGACATGAAGGAAGAGAAAATTAATGTTCCTGAAGAGGTGAGACATTTAGTTGAGGCAAGAGAAAGACTGAGAAAAGGAAAGTTGTGGGCAGAGGCAGATGTCATCAGAAAAAGAATAAGAGATAGAGGGTATCTAGTCTCAGACACGCCGAGCGGGCCGAAAATTGAAAGAATCTAACCTATGTTGCCCTTCCTATGAACTCTCCGCTTACCCTCTATTCATTAAAGCAAACCAATTAAGAAGATTGGGCATATCCTAGAAAAACCTTGGTGTAATGAAAACTTCTATTAAGCCTGCGAAGAAAAGAACTACAACTGCGATGATTATAAGATTTAATGAATCATGCAGAACTTCCCAGAACTTTTCAGTCCCATATTCGTGCTTTATCACTGCTACGGACATAATCCCTCCGGCAAGCGCAACTATAAAGTAAGAAGCAATCTCAGGTATGCCGTGGATAAGATAACGCACCAGACCTATTGGTAGGGCGCTTAATTCTGATTTTGTGAACATTCCGACTGCAGCCGCTATGACGCTAGCATTCCATGCTAAAATAAATATTACTCCTGCCCCAAATATCAACGAGAAAATCAGGGTGAATATGAGAACAAAAACATTATTTGTAAATATCATTACGAATCTTTCTTTTCCTGTTGCCAGACCTGTTGTTGTGGTCTTGGGAATGCCATACTGGGCTGCGCAGTCCTGGACATGGCCAGGCTGGTTTATCAAACAATAAGTTTCTATCTGGGCTTTGAAGTTTACTGGAGAATCCAGGACTATATACCAAAAGGAATAGGCTACTACAAATCCAATGAACAGCCATAAAAACGCCTTGATTGCTTTCTCATGCTCTCTTAACAAGGGAACTGTGCGGCTCTTTGCAGTTATCTTTTTTTCTTCTAGTTTTATAGTATAATAAATGAAAGGTATTGAAAACATGACTGTAAATGTAACTATAAGAATGCCTGAGTAATTTACCAAGACAGCATCCTTAGCGAATATCCATTGAACCAAAAGAACAGAAAGTGTAGCGTAGAATATTCCGACGAAAAATAGTTCCCAAGGCCTGCGTTCAGCCTTTTTTGCGTTAATTAACATTTCAAGCATTTTATCACCTAAATATTTTGATGAAAGTAGGCTTAAATAGTTTATTATGTGCAATTTGCGCAGCCTAAGAAGAGACTTAGGAATTATAGGGGATTATGCTGGAACTATAGAGAATTCTGATAATTTGTATAGTCTTTGTTCAGAATTCTCTATCTGGACAATTCTGAAAAAAAAATATTAATCAACAGAATTATCCATAAGTAAAATCTTGCCCGCCCCCTATCTCCTTAAGCATTGAGATGAGGCTTTCTTTTGCAAGATTATGCTTTTTTATCAGCCTTATTCTAGCTTCCTTAAACTTTTCAATCTGCCCTTCAAGAATAACTTTTATCTCTCCAGACTCTTTTCTCACTAGAACTCCTGAGCCCACATCGACGAAGAGCTTTCTATCCTTAATCTCAGTTTTCATTAAGACGCCCTTGCCCAAAGAGGATAAAATCGTGTTCTCCTGCGAAGAAGAAAGGTAATCCAAATTATCGCTGAATTTGCCTAATTCTGAGATCTCCCTGTCAACGAATTCCAATTCATTCTCAATCTCCCTCATCTGCCTTTCAAGGAAGGAGGCTTTTATCATCAATTCCTGATCCATAAAAAACTGAGACAGGGGGTGTTTAAAAATGTTTAGAAACTTTCCAGACTTGCAATATTGCCATGAAAAACTCTCTCTTAAAAAGTATTTCATAAGACGTAAGAGCTTAGCTTTGTAAAGCCTCGATGATAAATTATTCATGTGTCAAGAACCAGCCACTAAAGTGGCTGGCGTGACAAAGGCTGGTTCTTGAGCATGCTCAAGAATTGAGTTTTCTGTATCTCACCACTAAAGTAACGAGTTTTAGAAAACTCAATTCTTGACATATAACAGAACAAAATTATTTGCAAGTTAGTGCTTTGGGCAGTCCTGCAACATAATTATCCCAATACTAATCATCGACACCTATCCCCGACATGTGGTGACTACAGTTTGCAAGCACTTATAATTTACATACAACCAGTTATATACCAAAATAAGGGCATGTCTCTCCTAAACTCAGGCCTTTCTCCATTTCTGAATCTTCCAAACCTCAAGTTTTTCCATGAAAAACTTCTTCTCCGATAATACTTCAAATTCCATATTTAATTGATTAAGTAACTTTTTTATTTCTTTTTGAGGCGTAAGTGAAGAGACTACTAAAAGGATTATTCCTTCTTTTTTGAGATGGAGTATTGCCTGTTTTAGAAATCTTAAAATAAGTTCATCGCCTTTCTTGCCTCCTGCATTTGTAAGCGCGCCTTCCTTATCTTCTCTTTCATCTAAGGGAAGATAAGGGGGATTAAAGATTATCAGATCAAATTCTCCAGAGATGTTTGAGAAAAGGTCTGAATGAATAAATTTTATTCCTTTCTTTTTGAGAATGGGGGTGCTCTCCTCATTGATATCTGCTGAGAGAATTGACTTTGCATTGTTATTTAGTGCTGTTTCAGCCTGGATTCCTGAACCAGTGCCCATATCAAGAACTTCTTTGCCAAAACAATGCTTTTTGACTTGCTCTGCAAGCAACAAAGAGTCATCTAAAGGAGGATATATCATGATTATCCGGTATAAAAGCCTTTTATTAAATCCAATAAATCATTATAGTAAAGAATCGTAAGAATTAATAGGAGCACAAGGAAAATCAGGAAGCTTAGAAGAATAGCCATTCTTTTTCTTCTGGTACTTTTTGCACCATCATAAGGGATATATTCCTTATTGATTTTTTGAACCTGGGGATTTGAATAAACCTTTTGTGGCGGGACGTATAAAATCTTAGGGTCGGTCTGTATATCTTTGACAGCTATATCTTTTGGGTCCTGGGCAATTGTTACAGCCTGTAGATTTGCGCTAGCGGCTGACGGTCTTGACTGCTGAGCCTGTGCAGAAGTCTTTTGAGCCTCTTTTTCTCCAGGCTGGGAAGCTACAATACTTGAAGCACCCTCGCTTATATTCCTGGCAGCTTCCTTGACTTCTAAAGCATTATATCCTGCGTTGATGAAGCTTTGCACTGCTTGCTCTAAAGGTTGACCTCTTTCTAGTGCATTTTTCAGACCTGCCCAAATTTCATCCCTCATTTTTATAAATTTAGCTCCTTGCCATTGGACATTAAATGGACTGTCTTATTCTGGACATATCCCATCTCCTGCGCCAACTTCATCCCACCCATAAGTTTGCTTACATCTCCATGCGAAGGAATAACGTGCTGAGGATTTGTAAGCTTTATCAATTCTCTTAAATCTTCCCTGCCCCCATGGCCTGAATTATGGAGCATTATTCCTCCGAATCCACCAATAAAGTTCTGAGGGCCAGGGACTGTAAAATCATAAACAGGCCCCTCATAGTCTGATATTTTTATGGAAATTATCGGGTCAAATAACAAATCTCCATTCAGTAATTTATTTGTAAATCCATCTATTTTTGAGGATTGTTCCATCAAAATATTTCTCCCAATGTGATCTCTTACTTTTTTTGAATTGTCCCTGTAATTTTTTATATCATAAAGAAGAGTATCCTTCTTAGGACTTATTTCATCAAAATCTAATTTTTCTATTGGTAATGACTCGGGGGGGAAATGTATCGATTTTGCCCCTGCTAAAAGTTTATTCTCTATCTGAATTCGGAATTTATTAGATAAATAATCTTTCATTAATGAAAGATGCTCATAATTCTGTATTCTGATTACATAAGATAGAGTCTTCTCAGTAACTTTTCTGTTCCCAGCAATTGTTTTTCTTAGGTCCTCTTCAATGTGATCGAACTTAGCGCAAATCCCCAATTGAGAGCACAGATAAATTATATCTGAAGCTAGTTTTTTCGATGCTGTTTTCATTCTTATTCTGAAATGATCTGTTCCCTTATCAATGCATCCATCGCCATTGATATAAGCTCCCAAGAAATTAAGCTTGAATTCTTCAGAGGCTGAAAACACAAATTTAGGTATCTTCTTTGTTCTCGCATTTTCTCCGAACCATGCATGGAACAATTTTTTAAGTGCTCTTGCACCAAATGTAATCTCAAAGGAATTTCCCCTTTCGGCTACATTGATATTGCTTGGAAAATGAGCTTGGATAGAACTCTTGATTTCTTCCAGAAGGCCTGTTTCTCTTTTATTAATAACTAAAGAGATATGTCTCGGAGCAGATCCTTCTGCTAAATAATAACCAAGCAAACGGGCAAATGCCTTATCTAAAGCAATATGTGCTTTGAATAAGCGATGCTCTCCATAAGATATAACATCATTTTTTATTGAATAAGGGGAATCAACTGAGATATAGTCCAATACATTTATTTCCTTTACCTCTTTATACCTGGAATATTTTCTAGGAATAGCTAAATAATCCCCTATTTTCAGGAAGTCGCCTTTTTCTGCGACAACTTCTCCTTTTTCGAGTTTGAAAAGGCTATGGCCTGAGGTGATTGACACATTTCTCCCAGATTTAGTTTCTATATTAAAAATCTTACCTTTATAAGGATGCTTAATTACTTGGGCATCGTACCATTTTATTTTTAGATCATTGGGGTCGAATGCTGGAACTTTTAACCCTTTTTTCTCTTCTTCTTCAATTAATCCTATTTCCTTTATTTTCATACCTTTGCTGTCATTAAATATAACTTCTGTATCTGGCAATACCGAGACATGCACGTTATCAAATATACGCGCATGAAACTTTTTAAGCCTTTTCTCTAGATATCCCCTATTAGCCTCATTTATTGGTGTAGGGATTGTCTTGGAAGAAAAAATTATATGGTCATCACGGGATAAACGATAAGGCAGTGCTCCTCTTGAAATCCTGTCAAGTATTGACCCTGGTTCTCCCTGATGTCCTGTGCACACTACCAAATATTTATGCCGATTATTTTGCACCCTCTTAAGGGTTTTCTCAAGCTGCTTCTTATAGCTTACTAATGTAACTTGATTTATAAAAGGAGCTTTCCCTATATTGCGTGCAGCAGAAACATATTTGTTTAAACTCCTGCCCAGAAATATTACCTCCCTATTTAGCCTTCTCCCAAAATCAGAAATTGTTTTGAGGCGGGCTATATGTGAAGAGAAAGTAGTTATAACAATTCCAGACTTGTGATTGTTTGTTGTAAATAAAACGTCTTCCAGTAATCCTCGAGCAATCTTTTCAGAAGGAGTCTTCCTATCATCTGTAGAATAAAGGCAGTCCACTATCAATGCCTTCACACCTATCCTCGATAGTTCCTTAAGCCTTTTATAATTTGGAGGCTCTCCTAAAACAGGAGTATTGTCTAATTTGAAATCATTTGCATAAAGGACAATACCCTCTGGTGTATGGACTGCAATCAGGGCAGTCTGGATAGTTGAATGAGTCATGTTAAGAAATTCTACCTTATAATTCTTTTTTCCTTTCACGGTGTGGGATTGATTAGGCTTTAAAGAGACTGTCTTATTTTTAAAAGGCAGGCTTGAATCCTGCATCAATATCCTTGAAACTTCCATTGTAAAATCTGTTCCAACAACATCTGCATTATAACGATGAGCTTGGAAAGGCAATGCCCCAACATGATCTAAATGCGCATGGGAAACTAAAATTGCTCTTACTTTTTCTCTAAGCCCTTTTCTATCTAAATACAAATCGTCTGGCAATGCCCCTAATGCCCTCATGCCTTTCTCAGTCAGAACTTTTTCTCTCTCGCTTACACCTACAATGGCGGGCAGGAATAAACCATCATCAAAAAGAATGACGTCTTCCCCTATTTCCAAGGCAGTCATGTTCTTTCCCACCTCGTTATAACCCCCAATTGCATGTATCTTCATAAATATTTAAGTTATCTTGGGTTTAAATAGATTCTCAGAAGAGAGTTTCGCAAAATATATATAAGAAAATAATCCAATATAGTAGATGCAGTAAATCAAAAGAGTGTCTGAGACATCATGTTTGCATCAACTTGCAAGATGAAAAAACAAAAGAATATTTTTTATGTCGTAGTTGTTCTTCTAGTCTTACAATTAGCTTCAATAATTGCCCTTGGAATCCAAATCTCAAAGATAAACAGTGAGATGGATATTTCACGAGCTTACCTTGATAATGCGCTTTCTGCTAATGAAAACAAGACTGCTGCAATCATTACTGAATATGAACAGATTCTCCTGGAGACGCAGAGACAAAATCAGCAGAATTTCAACGAGATCTCAGGCAAGCTGATAAGATTCAATGAGTTAATCATAAACTTATCTGAACAACAAAGCGGCGTTGAGAGGGACATTGGGCTGCTGAAATCAAACCAGGGCGATTTATCTGAAGTTGTTGAAGAGGCAATGCATAGTGTTGTCAACATAGCCACTGATAAAAGCGCTGGTTCGGGTTTTTTTGTCGAGGATTCAGGAATAATTGTCACAAACTTGCACGTGCTTGCCGGAGCCAACAAAATAACGGTCCTTACTGCTGACGGAAAATTTCTGCCTGCAGAGTTCATGGGCGGAGACAGGCTCAGAGATGTTGCATTAATAAGAATAGACAGCTCAGATTATAACCCGTTGGAATTTGCAGACTCTGGCTCATTAAAGGCGGGAAACAAGGTCATTGCCATAGGAAATCCGCTAGGGCTCTCATTTACAGTCACCGAAGGAATAATCTCTGCTTTAGACAGGCCTGGCGCAAATGGGCTAAATGAATATATACAAACAGACGTATCTCTAAACCCTGGAAACTCTGGCGGGCCGCTTCTTGACAGCTCAGGCAAAGTAATAGGGATAAACAACTTCAAGATAGGGGGGGCTGAGAATATAGGTTTTGCCCTGGAAAGCAATGTTGTAGAAAAGGTTATTAATGCTATTATGAATATTAGTGTTGAAGCTTAAAATGAAATTGAAACCATCTATGCGCTCGAATAGGAGATACCTATTGATAGAAACTAAAGATAAAAAAGAAATAGAGAAAGCTGTCCTGGATTATCTGGGAATTCTGGGGATGGCTAAAATGAATCTATTGCCTGTTGAAGAAAAGAAAGGGCGCGCAATAATATCGGTGGAAAGGGAAGAAGTTGACAATCTCAGGGCAGCTATAGAATATTCCGGAATACAAGCAAAAATCATAAGGGTCTCTGGAACAATAAAAGGTGTAAAAAAGAGCGAAACCTTTAATTAGATACGGGGTTTTAGACTGACATGGGAAAGAGGGCGCAGATTCAACTATCATTTGGGATGATTTTCTCAGTCATTTTAATCGCGATAACTTTATTCGTTGCAGGATATGTAATTATGAGCTTTGTCAAAACCTCTGAATGTTCTAAACTAGGCAATTTTGACAGAAGCCTTGGAGGTGAGATAGATATTGTATATCAAAACCTGGGAGATTCTAACAAGAAACTGAATAGCCTCCCGAATGTGCCCTCAAAAGTTTCATGGGTCTGCTTTGGCTCGCTAAATCAGAATGCTGATGCTCCTGGAGATAAAGAGAAAAAAGATTATTTCATAAAAAATAACTTTAGGAAGACAGATAATTTGTTTTTCTATCCTATCCAGAAATCATGCGAGAGAAAATATTCCAGCTTCAGCCTTGACCATGCAACAACTTCAGGTTTCTTCTGCCTTCCTGCAAACTCTGGAAAAATAGAACTTAGAATCATCAAAAATGAATCTACGAACTTATTAGTAAGGCTAAGCAAATGAAGGCAGTAAATAAGAAAGGCTTTGAATTCAGCTTTGGCTGGATTTTTGCACTTATCTTCGGGGGAATCATCATCTTTCTAGCAATATATATGGCATTTAATATAGTAAGTGGCGAAAGAAGAGCGTCTGACTCTGGACTGGCTAAAAGCTTTGACACTCTTCTTTATCCGATTGGCACTGGCTTAGAATCAAACAAGGTGACACAAATAACTTTTCCTGTTGAAACTATGATCTCCTTTCAATGCAGTTCAGATACTGGATTTGGGGAGCAGATAATAAGAACATCCTCTTCTTCTTCACTAGGAAGCAAATATAGTGAAAATCCCATAAGTGTCAGATCGAAAGACAAATATATCTTTTCTGATCCTAAGGTCGAGGGCAAGACTTTCCTTACTTTTGTAAAACCTCTTGACATGCCTTTTGAAGTGGCTGATATGATTTATTTTATTCCAACCACTGAGAAATACTGCTTTGTCATATCAAAAAGCAGCACAATAGGGAAAGAACTTGATGGCCTGAAAAATAACAATTACCAATTCAATAAAACAATATTCATTGAAGATTTAAAAAATTGCCCTCAAGACTCGAAGAAAATATGCTTTAATATGGGCAATACAAGAGATTGCCATGCATCAATTAGCGGAGACAGAATATCCAAAGGGAATAAGAATGTTTATTTTGACGGCGGAGAAAATGGCAATGCCTTGCTATATGCTGCTATATTCTCTGAGCCTGAATATTATGAATGCCAGCTTAAGAGGCTAAATAAGAGGGCCTCTGAACTTGCTAAGCTTTATCTGCAGAAACAACAAATGTCTCCAGCAGGCTGTGGACAGGGCGTAGAAACAGAATTAGAAGCGTATGCAAACCTTACTGCGAGCTTTAATTCGAGCGAGAGCAGCTTATCTAATATTTTATCTATCTCAAAAAATCTAGGAGGGAGAAATGACCGGCTTAGCTGTCCGTTATTCTAGAGCTCAGTTAAAGATACAGGAGATGGCTTTTGTGATTGTAGCAATAATGATATTCTTCTTCATCGCAGGAATATTCATGCTTAATCTCTGGAGTTCTGGATTAAAGAAAGATGTTGAGATGCAGAGAATTGAAAAATCTAGCGAGATTGCACTCAAGATTGCTGACTCTCCTGAATTGGGCTGGGCGAGCAGCACAGGCATTTGCGAAAATTGCATAGACCTTGACAAGGCTTTCTCGCTCAAAGAGAGAATTGCCCTAGGTAGCAACTACAAAGACTTTTGGGGGACAGATATCGGCTCCATAAGGATACAGCTGCTTTATCCCAGGAAAAGCGGGGAGTGCACTATTAGCAATTATCCTGAATGCAAGACAATAACTTTATTCAACAAGACAGAAGATTTCCACTATGTTGGAAGTTATGTTGCTTTATGCAGGCACGATGAGAAAAAAGGAGGCTATTTCAGATGCGAACTTGGAAAGATAGAAGTGTCTGCCAGAGGAATAGAATGAAAAGATATTTGTTTAGGCAAAAAACATCTAAATATGCAAGTATGAAATCTAAAATTGACGATGGCTCAAAAGAGCTAAACAAGCACATGAAGAGAAGAAACATAATCTCTGCAAGAGGGCAGGAAGAAATAGCAGGCTTTGTGGCTATTGTACTAATCGTCTCAGTAATAATCATTATCTTCATAGGGGCCAGTCTTAACAACAAAAGCTATGATCGAAAAAATCTTTTATTGACTCATTATATACAGAGCCTGGGGCAGGTAACAACTGAATGCGCCTCATATGGCTCCAGCTATCGGGACGTTGCTGATTTGATAAGGGATTGCCATAATGGCCGAAGATGCTCATCTGGGGAGAATTCCTGTTTTGTCTTAAACAGCACACTCGATGCAATAGTAAATGACACTCTTACCTATGGCATCAACCATTCCCGTAAAGGTTACATTTTCCTGGCAGCTTATAAGTATGGTGTCCAGGAAGAAAGAATTCTTGCGAAAAGTTTTGGAAACTGTTCAGGAGAGTATTCTAAAGCAGAAATGACATTTGCTGATTTGCCTGGGATAATCACTTTCTCTGTGCAAGAATGTTATTGATACCGAGTTTTAGATAATTATTATAGCGTGGAACCTAAATAGTTGAACACTGCCATTTAGGTTCCCCGAATATAGCAACAGACAATCCTGTTTAATTATTTCGGTCTGTTGCTATAGTATGTAAGTTATAAAAGGCTTGCAAACCGCAGTTATCGCGTGTCCAAGTTATAGACGTTGATGAGGGCATTGGAGCTATATTATGCAATGAATTGCAGGATTGCTAAAGTATTTGTAAACTTCTCAGTATATAGATTCTCAGTGTTTCTGCTTAATACAATCCGCCTTCAAGAGTGCCTCTATTTCTTACAGTATCCGTCACTGCCCTGACTTGGAATTTCTCAGCAGCATCCAAAAGCTTGCAGTTGGCAACTTTTACCCTATAGCAATTGCCTTCTCTTACTATCTTTGTAGTCTTCCCGGGCTCAATAGACACAACTTTAGAATCTGGCTTAGACTCGCAGGTCAGATAAGTAAGATTATTTGTTTGTGCATCTTCAGCATCTGCAAAGCCGTGCTCAACTTCAAATAGGTTGTTAAGGAAGAAAGAGGGTATCAAGGATACATCTCTCAATATGCCTGAACAATTGAGCATATTTGTCGTATTAAGAGATACATAAATTTTTTTCTCGCCTTCAAATATTAAGTCTCCTTCCACAGGGACTTTATTCTTTCGAGGGTCATTTATCAGGTACATATTATACCTGAATTTCCTGCCATTTTCGCTAGTGAAAATATAAGAAGCATGATAAAGGCCAGTCCCCTGCTGCTCATCTTTGGTAAATGTAAGAGGGCCCTGCTGGAATGTATTAAAGCTGCCAAACCAATTAGAGAAATTGCTGAAAAATACCGTGGCTATTATATAGACGATAAGCAGACCAACTATCATGCCTGCAATCAAGTAGAAGAAGCTCCTTATCCGTCTTTCTTTTCTCTCCTCCTGGGTGATTTTTGCATTTTTTTCCATATATACTCTACCTTTGCATGTATTTTAAAGATTTCTATATCTCATTAAATACCTTATACAAGAACGCGTCAACACCCCTTATATCTCCTTCTATAAACACGCAATTTTCATTTTGATAAACCTTGTTCTCAGTCGACTTATTATATACTATTAAGTAATCAGAGCAATTTTTTTCAGGCAAATTAGCCTGGCAGGGGCCATAACATGCCTCCGCAGGGAGCTTATATGCAAAGGGATTCAGATTATATGCAATTTCCTGATAGATGGCACTGCTATTGCCAGCATCAATATAAACAGGCGCATTTCTATAGTTATTGATATTAAGAAAGATTTCTACAGGTATGTCTTCAACAGATTTCTCTGAAGACTGCAGCAGCAATCCCTGGCCTTCAAAAGGCAGCACCCACTTGCCACTGTCCGTTTGTATCTGCCCATCTCCAGATGGATTAATATTTGAGCCGGGATTATTCTCGCTGAACAATACGAATGCATATCCGACAGTGCTAATGACCATTATGAATAGCAGGAATAGGCTTATTGCCCGGACTTTCTTTTTCCGCTTTATCTCTCTCTCACCTTTAGTTTCAATAGATCTCATAATATTCCCTAGTAAGAACCATTTAAAAATCTTTTTTGTCGCTCCCTGCCTTGCTTCAGACTTCTATAATCTAGGGGATAGTGCCAAGATAGAAACAAAGTTAGTGCTTTAGCAATTCTGCAATTCATTAATTATCTCCCCAATACTCATCATCAGCGTCTACCTCCTCAGACATGCGATAACTGCGGTTTGCAAGCACTTATAACCTGACCTATATACAAAAATTTATCTTGGTATTTTTATCCTTGTTCTATTGCCTGCATGGCTTTTAGACTTAATATCGTCCAGGATAGTCCTAATATCCGTATAGACTGGAATGGAAAGAATATTCAATAGTTTTACATTTACAAACCAGACTATAAGAAGCATTAAGGTGCTGCCAAAATACCAAACAGCTATATGGGCCAAGTCAAAATAAGAATAACCATTAAGGAACATCGCTGTGAAAACCACTATCCTTAGAATATTGAGAATAAAAAACGAGGCAAAAATAAAGACTATGCTTTTTACCCTTGTCTTTGCACCCATAGGCGTTGAAAGATTCAATATCAACAGAAAATAATAAGCAGCTCCTGCAATGCAGGCTTCAACTAATTGGATAAAATCTCCATTAATTTGGAAAAGGGCCATATCTAATGAGGCAATTACTATTTCTGGATACATCAGATTAATTATGAAATATGACGCATAAAGTGTCAAAGGAGTAAAAATAAGATAGAATACTGAGAGGTTTCCTATTGAAAGCATTAAAAGTGAGGCGTATCTAGAGAGCATTAGCCAAACATCTTTTGGATTCATAATCAAGAAGGATGTTTGAAGTTTAATAATCTAACTATAGTTAAGGACATTAAAAATCGAATAAATTGGAAATTCTTGAAGTCAATGGAAAGACCTGCTATTTTTGTTCAGTTATTTAGGTCTTTCACTATATATTTGATCCAAATACTCCAAAGGAGAATAAGCTACTATGTCCTCAAGACGTATAATTGTCTTTAAGCCCATCTCCATTGATAATCTAAAACTACTAGACGAGAAATAAGCCTGAGAATTAGTTACTGAGTCTGTATCTCTTTCCACTATTGATGGCTGTAAAGTTATTACATTAGCTTCATGGGATGTATTAATTACCTTCCCAGCAAAGACGAAACCTCCAGCATAAAGGGCAAGATGTCTTCCCCTATAGGAATCAAGGAATAAATTAAAATTCCAGTCAGCATCGATATGACTTACCATTATTTATCTTCTTGACAATCTTACTGCTACAACTATAATCAAGATTATCAATACTAAATTCACAAGGCCGATTATCCATAATAGGGAATTGTTCCTAAGCGCATCGAAGAAAGCAGGCCTGCCTGCTCCCCCATTGCCTTCTATATCAACGGCAACTTCTCGGCTTTCAGTGCGGCCATTTGAAAGTGCCTCAATTGTGAATGTATTTTCTCCTTCTGAAGCATCTTCATTTACATCGAATGTTAAGGTTATGCTTCTGCTTTCACCAGGCTGGAGCAATACTAATCTTTCAGAGATTGAGTCTAATGTCGCCCATGAATTATAATCTCTTGCTCCTATTACGAAGTTTGAGGCATTAAGACCGGTATTGGTAATTCTTGCATTCACAGTCATCTTGCTTCCTGCTTTAGCTTCTGAATCCTGAGCCAATGAAGCAGTTATCAGAACGTTAGATTGGTCTCCATTAGGTGCATTAGCGCAAAGCACTCTTAATGTTACTTCTGCAGGGCTTGTAGTTACTTCCCTATAACTGCCACTTCGGTAATCATATTCGGCACCTAGCCTAAGAACATAAGTCTTGCTTGCTACCCTGTCAGGAATATTAAATGTGAAGCTTAAAGATTTTGAATCTCCAGAATCAAGGTCTTCCTTAATCTCTTGTGAAAGGCTTAATCCTAATTCTGTATTTACTAATGTTATCTTTACCTGATCCTGGTCTTCTGTGCCTACATTGATAATATCAAAGTTTAACACTGCTCTTGAACCGCATGTGGCTTCTGAAGGGCTTAGTGATAATCTATCGAATGCTATAAGCTTTCCATCATCATCTTCTTTCTCAACAGTGATGTCTTCATAGAATCCTGCTGAGAAGTCTGGAGTGCTGTCTGCACACAATACATCTTCTCCCAAGCCGCTTGCCTTGCTGTAAGCCTTTACTGCCAGCCTGTATGAGCCTTCCTTGAAGTCTGCAGGAACTGTAAATTCAAATACTGCGCTCTCATCATCTCCATCATCTATGCTTCCAATCTTAATCTGCTCGTCATCTATGCTGTCAAAATCAAGATCATCAGCAACATTTCTGCCATTTGAGTCAAACAATCCAAGCTCAGCATAGACGTTGCTTATCCTATCATCACCATTGTTCTCTACATCTACCCTTACAGTAACTTGATTAAGAGGCTTCCAGATATCATCTTCGTCTCCATCTGTGTCAATCCTGAATCCTTCTATTGTAAGATTCTCTCCTACTTCTCCGTTCTTGCAGAAAGTTTTCTCAAGATTAAGGCCCAGTTGTGCTGAGGCTCCATTGCTTTCTGTTGCAGTGATAGTTATGGTATTAGGGCCGAATTTAAGATTTGATGTACTGGTTGCAGTGACATTGATGGCTCTAGACTCCTTATAGTTTAAAGCAAAGTTATTATCTGAGAAAGTTACTGGAACAGCGCCATCTGCAGTCAGTGCGACTGAAGCTAATCCAGTATTGCCTGCATTAGTAACATTTATTGTTGCGCTCTGGTTAGCAGTCAAATCCCTTAATTTGGATAATGAAATTTGAGATATTGAATTTACATTAACGTTTAGACTTACTGGTGGATTTATTGCAACTGTGCTTCCACTTGAAGTGACTGTCAATGAAACACCTTTAGAATATGATTTTGCAACTGCATTACTGTCTGCTCTGAATGTCAAAGTCATCTCCTGGGAAACAGAGCCATTAGGTATGTTGATATTATTAAGAGTGCTAGTGTATGAGTTAGTAGTGGGATTGCTTACTGTGGTTACCTGAAAACTCTGGCTGCCAAGACTCACAGAAGTCAAAGCTGCAAAAGGATCGCTCTTAGAATCAACATATCCTATTGTAATATTAGTTATATTTGTAGCCTGAGTATTATTAATTGCAAACTTAACCTCAAAATTCTGGCCAGAATTTATCCCGGAAGCTGGAACATTCAAATTCACAACTGTAGGAGTTGTTGGAGTTGCACTTACTATTGTTGCTAAAAACAATACGAACAAAATCGCTAAAGTGTATTTTTGTGCTCTCATCTTAAATATGTTGTAACTTCATAATTACACTACTTTATAAATGTTTCGTTTGAAAGCATTTACAGAGATTTCCCGTAATTATGTTGCCTTTTCTAACAAATCTCTGTCTACCCTCTCTCGCCAAGGAACGCGATCAGAGATGGGGTACATCTGAACAGGAAATTCTTAAATAATTAGAAGATAGTATTAAAAAGAATATGTGTTCTCAATCGCCATTGAAGAATTAGTGCTTTGGGCAGTCCTGCATAATTATTCCTCCCAGACTCATCAACGTTTATACCTCGGACAGAGGTAACTGCAATTTGCAAGCCCCTTATAATTTATACAAATAATCAGGCATTGTGCCCCGCATGGCGCAAATGCCAAACCAAAAAATATTAAATGGCAGATAATTAGGTATTATTGTGAAAGACATAAGTAATTGAGCAAAATAGTATGTCTTTCCCTCAACAGCCAACGACAAAGTGTGGAAATATTAAAGTCCTTGGCTATATTGAAAAGAGCATCAGGAAATGGTAATAAGATCACAGGAAAATTTAGTAGGTGCGTGGGCATTCCTTATAGGGGTAGTCTTGGCTGTTATTGTAGGCTTGCTCGCAAGCCCTATTCTCGGCCCTTTGATATTGGGAATATTGGCTATTGGGGGATTAGTTGTGGGATATTTTGTGGCTGAGAAAGATGTGCAGACATTTTTACTTGCTTCTGTCTCATTAGTTATTGTAAGTTATACGGGAATCTCGGGCTTAGTGCTGGGAGCCAATATAGGGTTTAGCATTGGAAAAATACTTGCATCTGTCCTGCAGACTTTACTTGCTTTGTTCGTTCCTGCAACAATAGTTGTTGCATTAAAAACAGTGTTCTCTATTGCTAAGAGTTGATTATACGAGGATTTTCGAAGATTATGTTGCTTTTCTTAATGAAATCCCTGTAGAAAAGAAATCTTAACAGTTTTGCTGTGACTGAAGTAAACTAAAGAACAGAAAATAATTACCTACTATATGCTATCATTGCATTAGATAATAATTTTAGATTTTTATCTACTTTAGAAATTTGAGTTCGCCAACTTGCGAACTCAATAGTACTTCGCACAGATTGTATTTTTCCTGAAGTGAATTCAGAAAAAATCTTTCTCGAAAATTTAGTGATTAAAAACCTATTTTCAATGAGTTCACTTCGTTGGAAATAGCTATAATAGCTAATTTTGCTAAATGGCAAAATTAAGTTAGAAACTTCATAGTTTGCTACGTTGAGAGCTTCTATGCCTTTGGCAATATACAAAGATTACTGAGAAAAATTAAACAAAGCAAAAAAGATTAATATTTATCGTTGATGAAATCAGACTTATCTTTCTTAGGCTCAGGAGTCTTGTGAATCTGGGCAAACTTAGGCGTGGCGATAATCATGCTGTCTCCGAAACCTGCGATTGAGCCCTCTATAGCATCAACTGTCTTCTTTATCTTTGAAACAGCCCTCTTAAGCTCTACAATATCCTTAGATTTCAAAGGCTTGATATCAATAACAACTATCGTATATCCTTCTCTTAAAGAATCAAGAATCTCAGTCACATCATCATATTGCCTTATTACGAAAGGCTTGACAATGACTTTGTTTTCTGTTGGTTTTGCTGAGTCAAGATCTATTTCGACATATTCCTCATTATCTTCTTTTCCGAACAACCCCTTTAAATTAAATGCCATAATAAAATCTTGCATGAATAGGTATATAAATATTACTGTAGGGAAAAATTGATTATCTTTCAGCTATTATTTTGAATTTCCAGGATTTGCCGAGAGTGATTTTTGAATCTCGCTCCTCATCTCGTCAGATCTTTTCGCGATGGACTCTTCCTGCTTTTCAAGAGCACTTACTTTGATGATAATCAATTTCTTCTTCTCTTCAAGTTCCTTCATCAAGACATCCTTATTTGCGCGTATCATTATTCCGCCCAGAATCTTATATACTTCATCACTAGTCTTCGCAAGCTCTAAGGAGGCGTTTTCTACTTCATTTGACTCTGCCTGCAAAGTTTGCTTCTCAATAAGAACTGCCTGTAATTGCTGCTCAAGAACCTGCAAATCCTCTATTATTTTTTCTATTTCTCTTTTCTCGCTCATTAGATTATACAGCCTTTATCTTTACTATCTGAGTCCGGGGCTTGTAAAAAATCTTTGAGCCGCAGTGAGGGCATAGAAATCTCTTTTCAAGAACCTTGCTGCTGATAGGCTTACTGCATTTGAAACATTTGTATTGTGCCATGTTATAAAATATGAATGGGGATTTTTAAACTTATTTATTCTTCTTTTCCAGGCTATAGGCAGGCCCTGCAAACACTTTTCCAGTTCTTGTGCATTTCCAGATTCCTGCAGCAATCCGCTTTGCCTTCCCTTTAGGATGGAATGGAGATTCCTGCTTTTTCCTTTGCACAGCTTCTATTGTATTATATTCTGCTCTGACTCTTACACCGTAACCTGCTCCAAATTTTCCGGATGCCTTTATTTTTTTTGTTTTTGATGCCATCTTAACTATATCTATAGTATTCTGTTGAAAAATGGGTTTTTAAATTATTCTATGTCAATCTCTGTTCTCTCAAAATCTCTTTTTTAACCCTACCGCCCAGTTGTTTAACATTTAAATTAGACTTTAAATATTTATTATAAAATGGGGATGCCCGGATTTGAACCGGGGTTTCGAAGTCCCAAACCTCGAGTACTAACCAGGCTATACTACATCCCCTTATATACAGAGATTCTTGATAATTAGGTTACTTTTCCTAATCAAATCTCTGTCTACTCAACTCCCAACTAAAGTATGGCAGAAGACAAAATCATCTGAGCAATATTTGTTTGTCTTCCGCTAATAGCCAAAGACGCTTTTGCTCAGTTTTTAATGTCTTTGGCTATAACACAATCAGGGAGATTGTGTATAATAAAAAGTGAAATGATAGTTTTTAATTGTTCCTAATTACAGCGAATTCTGATAATGTCGAGAATTCCACAAAATAATTCTCGAACACCTCAAGAATCTCGAAAAAGATTCTTGATGGCCATCAGAAACACAGGGTTTCTGAGGCCTCGAAAACCAAAGGTTTTCTCAGTTGTATCATTCTGCGGCAGAATCACCAAGACATCAGGAATTCCACAGAAGAATTCCTGAGTGCGCTCAAGAATTTCTTGCTGAATTCTTGACGACATCTCAGAATGTTCTTGGGTGCCTCGAAAATCCCTAAAAGATTTTCGAAGTCGCTGGATGGTAAATTCTGTACTAAATATGATAAAACTGATAGAATTTACCGTAAAAAGAAATAAAGATTACTTCTTTTTGGCTGCTGGCTTAGCTTCCTCTTTCTTTGCTGCTACTGGCGCTGAAGTTCCGGCAGCTGTTCCAGGGGCTGGCGCGGCTGTTGCTGCAGCTGCTTTGGCAGCTTCTTCAGCTGCTTTAGCCTCAGCAAGAGCTTTCTGCTTCTTGTCTTGAACTGACTTAAGATCTTCAAAATATTCTTTCAACCCTTTCTCTTTCTCAGGGGAGGCCTCTGTCACCTCATTCTTAATCTCATTATCATAAACTCCTGCTTCTATATTTTTCTCAATATCTTTTGCAGGCTTATTATCTATCAGCACTCCCAGGGATGTGCATGTCCCTACAACTAATTTTATTGAGGCCCTTAAATCTTTAGCAAGCAATCCAGGCATCTTTGTCTTGGCAATTCCAACTATTTTCTCAAAAGAGATATTTCCCGCTTTTACTGAACCTGCATCACCTGAGCCTTTTTCAAGGCCTAATTCTTTCTTTATCAATTCTGAAGTTGGGGGAGAAAGCACTTTTATCTTGTAATCTTTAGTTTTAGGATTAACATCTAATTCAACTGGTACTTTTATTCCCTTAAATCCGGCAGTCTCTTTATTCACGTCAGCAGTGACTTTTCCAAGGTTTATGCCCATTGGACCTAACTGCTGAGCTACTGCTGGTCCTGCCTTCATATCCCCGCCGTCAACAATTAATTTCACTATCATGTTATTCGAATGTTATCTCCTCATCTTCAAAGGATTCTTCTACTTTTTCTTCTTCCTTCTTACCTTCTTCCTTTTCTTCACGCCTTATAACCTTTACGTTATCCAATTTTACTGTTACAGGTATGGGGACAGATGCTCCAAGCAAAGATACAACGACCTCTCCCTTCTGCTTGTCTATCCTTGTGACTTTTGCTTTTTCGTTCTTGAAAGGCTCGCTAATCATCTCAATTATATCGCCTATCTCTATCTTTATATCCTCGACTTTGGGCTCGAGCATGTTCTTTATCTCTTCATAAGCCACGGTCTTGCCGATTATTCCCTTTGTATATGGGAGATTAAATGTTGCTTCCTCTACAGAATCCTTGTCAGTAGCCTCTACGATGACATATCCTCTCAGACCATGAGGCCTGATTATAGAATAGACATTTAGATTTTTTTTCTCAACTCTATCGGCTATTAACTCTATAGCTTTTTCTTCTTTGTTCGACGATACCTTGACGATAAATATCATGTTTATGCTTCGCTACCCCTTAATATCTAAGAAGTAGATAAAAACAATGAGAAAAATGGGTTTATAAAAGTTTCTAGGGGGGTGCTGTGCATGGCTTGAAGATTGTCCGACGATAAACACTTAAGCGAACTTGTAGTTTATTGACGATAAAGGAATAATCGTGCAACCTAGCTTAAAAAGATGGACTTTCCATTTGAGCAATCCCTTCGCTTTCGAGAGCTGGTTCATCTGAGCAAATATATCTTTTTTTGTGTTTCATACACTGCTGATCAGTATATTGATTTTTATCATAAATAGGAAAAGGAGATTGATTACGGGTCAGAAGAACTCCTAAGATATCTCCCACTATCCTATTAACTACAAGATTGGTTGCCCCTCTTAGCCTAGCCCTTAGCATATAAGGATGGATTAGGTAATCTTCACCCCATTCCTCTATTGTATCCCAAAATTTGGGAAGATTTTCATCTTGAGGCACTTGGTTCTTTTTATTGTATAATATAATCTCCAGCTCTTCAGGAGCATTTATTCGATTTTTTACCTCATTGAGTCCATTAAGAACCACATTTGGATCTTCATCACTTCTAAAAGTAAGATAAGCCTCTCCAATCTTGTCTTCGGAGGGTATTTGCATATAATCTCTTGCGATAATATTTGCACTGACACCTACATGATTTAAGAATTCATCATGCTTTGCCCGGGGAATTTTAGATTTCAATTTCTCTAAATTATTAATCAACCCCTCGAGTGCAGATGGGACTTTCTTTCTAGGCCGAGTCATATTAAAGTCTTAATTGAATCATTTAAATAAATTTAGCTTTGATACTGTACCAATCTTCATTTCATAAATCTGGACTGTACCCTTATTTAACTTGCCGCCACTTTGCGTACGCAAAGCAGTGGTAAAGTAACATTTTATACATTCCGAAAGTCGATTCTAACAATATTTAAATAGTTTAGAAAGCAAAATACTTTATGAAAAAGGTGAGAAATAGAGTTTCTTTATTGTCTCTTTCTATACAGCAGATATATTTAAAAAAGGAGCATTTTGTAAGATAATATGGCAAAGCCTATTAAGTCTACCCCTGAACTAACGGGTGAAGAAGCTAACAAATTTTTAAAGAAAATGCTTCTCGTAGAAAGATCTAAAGTCACTAAAAAGCAGAAAGATTATGCTAGGGAGATAAAAGCTAATATGGAGTCTTTACTAGTCTGCTAGTTCTTTGAGAAAAGGTAAGATGTCCAGATACAATGGAGTTTCTTTCGAACCTCTTTCTTTATAAAACTGAAATCCTTGTTTGAGATAAAAATGAATCGCATCTTTCGAATGGTCTTCATTTCTCTTCGCATCTAAATATATGAATCTGCATCCACTCAGATTGCTTATTTTACCTGCGATATATATTGCATATTGAATTAAAAGAGAGCCTAACCCTCTCTTAAGAAAACGATCGTCTACGCATAATCTCCCTATCTTGAGAGCAGGTAGAGATTTATAATTTATCCCTTTATCTCGAAAAGTTTGAGATAGCTTATGATCTATATTCTTTAGCTTTACGCAATCAGGAGAAAGAGTAACATAAGCTACAAGTTCATTTGTTTTCCTTAAAAACCATAAATATGTAACTGATATTTTCCTCTCTTGTTGATTTAAAGCATCTTGGAGTAAAAAATCTCTTAATTCCTTTTCGTAAGATTGGAAACTCCTGATTATTTCTTCATGAACCTTTCCTAATTTTTCTACTCTCAATTCCTCAGTTTTTATCTTTTCGCTCATTGATAATAGATAAAGGAGAGATTTATATTCCTATTGGACCATCAGCACCATATTATTAAGTACCGGCTTTGCATAATTCGAAGGTTGCACAACGAGGCTGCACCAGCTAAGGATTAAGATTTGTGCAAATCTTGGGAGTGCCTTGCACGCGATTTTCTTGATTTGTGATTAGAAGAAATTTGAGAAAGCGGCAAGGTCAGACCTTCAAGAGTCTTCTCCACAAAGGAACGATAGCTTTCTTGTTCAGACACGCTCCTAGCATATTGTGCTATTGAAGAAAGCACCACATAATTTTCAGAAGCGGGATATATCAACCCCTCTTCCACTCCTGCCCGGATTATGTCTAATGCCGGGAGCCATATTAAACCGCGAGAGTCCTCATGGTTATATGTAAACCTATCAAACTCTACTTGAATCTTTGGCGAGATTGTAATTTCCTTCAAAGAATAACGCACAGCGTATGCAAGTTGCCCATGATTAGATGACGGAAAGGGAAAAATTGGTTTTTCATTACGATGATCAAGCTCAGCCCACCAGTAAAAAATACCTCTTGCATGCTGCAAATATGTTGGTTGTGACTCTTCTCCTTGGTCTTGATTTTGGCTAGTCATAAAAAAAGGAGAGGTGAACAGTTACAGAGATTTTCGATAATTAGGCTACCATCTCAGTCTATCCAACTCCTCACTAATGTAATACAATTAAGGAGATTGGATATATTAAGATTTCTGCTGTCTAGTATCCAATTTACTGAGGTACTCCTTGACTCTCTCAATAGTTTGGGGAATAAGGAATCTTTCTATTTTATTTATAAAGAGCTCTGAAAGAGGTTCAAATTCTGAGATCCTGTATTTATTCTCTTGCTTATCCAGTAATAAAATATCTCTCAAACGCTTTAATTGCCTTCTGATATTGCTTTCTGCAAGGCCCCTTATCTCTAATGAATTCTGCCTTCTTGACTCTTCTACTTTATCCCTTATTTCAAAAGAGGAGAGCCAGACTTTCTGTTTTCTTGCTTCTTCTAAAACAAGAAGAATATCCACAATTATATCTCTTGAATCTCCAGGCTGCAACAAGCCCAGGCTCAGGCATACTTTTTTTACTAATTCCCTTGGGGAAGAATCATAAGGCCTTTCATATCTGCGAAGGGTTATTTCAGTTAAAGGAATATCTTTCACCATCTTGAATAGGGGAGTTATAAAAGAATTATAAAACTATCTATCTGCCCCATTTAGCAAAAATACTTAAGTTATATTTGATGAATGAAGATATGTCTAAAGTATGGATAATAACTGGGCCTCCTGCATCTGGCAAGTCTAGTATTTCTTGTAGATTAGCTGAAATATCTAAAAATGGGGCAGTAATAAATGTGGATGAGATAAGGCATATGATTAAAGGAGGTTATGTTGCCCCTTGGATTAAGAGTAACAATGCTGAAAAACAAAAAAATCTGGCTATTAGAAATGCCTGCACCCTCGCAAATAACTTCATCAAAGCAGGAATGGATGTATTCATAGATGATGTTGTGATTAAGAAAAAATATCTTAATCTTTACAAGAGGTTATTAAAAAAAGAGATTAAGATCTTTCTTCTCTTACCTTCAAGAAAGATTCTAGCTGTTAGAGATAAAAAAAGAGAGGGTGGAAATTATATGGGTGGCAGAACTTTAGATTTGCATAAAAAATTTGTCGAATTGTCCTCTAATATTAATTGGCGAGTTATTGATAGCACCTATTTAACTATAAATGAAACTATTTATAAGATTCTTGAATCAAAGTGAGTTAAAGAAAACAGTAATCATTATAAATCTAATTCTTTGTGAAATATGATGGAATTAGTAGCTTTTTTGGGAACTGACAAGGAAAATTGGGGGCAGGTGTCTGCGCTTATCAACAGGGGAAAATGGGATAAAATTCTTATTGTTAAAAATAAAGAAGTTGAAGATTCTCCGTTTGATTGCGAGACAATTAAGATTGATTCAAATATGCCTCTGATTGAATTAAAAGAATCCCTTTTGACAAAACTAAAGGATAAAATCGGCGGAGACTTTGAAGTCGCATTATCAATCGCATCCGGAAATGGCAAGGAACACATGGCTTTGATATCTGCCCTGCTTAGCATTCCTGTGGGGATAAAATTTGCAGCATTTACAAAGAAAGGGATAGAGTATTTAACCTGACTTCGCCATTTAGAAAAGTTAGTCATTGGGGTTTTAATCACTAAATTTTTGTATATGAATTAATCTGAGGGAATAGACGTTGATGAAGGGTATTGGATGATAGTTATGTTGCAGGACTGCTGAAGACATTAACTTGTTGAGGAAAATACAATCTGGGCGAAGCATCATTGAGTTCGCAAGTGGTAGACTCAAGTTTCTACCTTCCGCTAATAGCCAAAGACATTGAAGTCCGAGCTAATTTATCTTTGGCTATAAATTGAAACTTCTTAGAAGAAATAAGTGAAAAACCATCGGACCATCATTAAAGCGACTAGTGCTATTATTGCCCAAGTTGAAATCGCAAAGGCTCTTTCTCCAGCCCTTCTGCTCTTTGTTATGCCCCAGATAGTCAGGAAGAAGAACCTTCCTCCATCAAAGATGCCTACAGGGAGCATGTTAGTGAACGCCACAAGCAGATTCAACAAGATTATCCACCATAATAAGTTATAGATGAATGTGCCAAAGTCTCCTATTTTGGAAGCATATTCAATCTGAGAATCTTTCATCCCATAAATAATTTTGTAAATTCCGCCCAGCACTCCTCCACGTTCTCTGGCAAAACTGCTTATACCTAGATAAGGCTTGCCGTCTTTTTCTTCAAGCTCCACCTCATATTCCTGAATTTTCTTGTCTTCGATAGTGCTTACTGTTACATTGTCTCCTTTCTTATAATCCTGCAATATATTCCTTAAATCTTCGTAAGAAGTTACTTTCTTCCCATCTATTGCTGTTATAGCTCCTGAGAGCTTTGCCCTGAAAGCCGGAGAATCCTCAAATACCACTAGATATGGGGAGTCCTGAGAAAGAGAGTTCTTCAACGCATCCTGATGAGTGAAATATGTCTTGCCATAAGCCATTAGGGCGAGTGTCGATGCATTTGAAGGTATGTCTGATGAATTTAAGCTTGTTATTGGAATGCCCTGGAAGGAAAGATTTCCTGCAGGGATGACTTCAAAAGTGTAAGAGTCAAAGTGGACTCCAATCGGGGCAAATGTTAAGGCAAAGAATATCCACATCACGAATGCAAATAAGGCCATCATCACTATGTTTGCAAATGTTCCTGCTGCAAGAATTGAAAGCTGGGAGAATTTTTTTGCTTTAGTCATCTGCTTGTCATCCTGCTCTACAAAAGCACCTATGAATGGGCCTAAAAAGGCAAAGCCTGTCGAATGAATCTTTACCTTGTTCAATCTCGCAAATATACCATGGGCAAACTCATGGGATATGGCTATTATTGCTATTACAATCACAAAATAAGTGAAGTAGAATGGGGGGAAGAAAGATTCTAGATTGAAGAACTCTGTGAAATAAGGGAATATGGGAAATATCGGCGGGGCTTCAACTATCTGAGCTATAAACGGGGATTTGATATAAATGTAAGCTATGTCGATGATTACCCAGACCGCGCCTATCATCAAGATATACCCGCAAGCGACTACTGCATATTCAAGGGGCCTGAGGACCTTAGAGAACTTATTTGAAGTCCATTCTATAAATTTTATCCCTAAACGAGTCTTGTAGAGAAAGAGCAGGCCCTGACGATGAACATTGTGTTTTCGAGTCGCAATAAATATTACAAAAAGTAGAATAAACAAAGTCATAAATACTATATCATATACTATAAAGCTCATCTATATTTTTACACCTATTTTCTCTTTATTGGCCTAAAATGGCGACTCTTGCATTTTGGGCATCTGACTTTTCCTGCTATAATCCTAGTTGGTTGAGAGCGGATTCTCTTATTGCATTCCTTACAGATAAAAACATTTGCAAACATGCGCGTCTGAGCAATTGGTAATTTAGCAGCCATCTTAGAATACCCTCATGATCATTTTCTTACCTTCAATGTCCCAATATTCTACCTGCTTCTCTACTGCGACCTGGCCTTTGACCTCTTCCATTATAGGAACATCGATTGTTTCAAAGCTTGCGAGATCCATCACAGAGGCGGATGTATCTGAGACACTTAGCACCTGAGCTTTCCTTTTGTCCATCATAGGGACCTCAAACTTAGTGTCTCCTGGCACCGCAATAACTTTTTTCTTTCCGCTGAATATCTCTATTGCCTCTATCCTGCACTTGCTGGCACCATGCTTTCCTGTCTTGCTAATATCATTGCTTTTTACAGTTGCCGCCTCTCCTTCGATTAAAAGGACGGTGCCTGGTTTTGAACTATGCGCGGTTGTTAATCTTAAGACCATATCAATCATCCGAAAAAATGATTTATAAAGTTTCCGCAAGATTAGGTAATCGGAAAAATGCGTGAATTTCCATGAAAATTCAAGTTTTGGAAATGTTTATAAAAGCACTTCATTGTTGAGAGGTATGGATATAGTAAAGAAAAATGACTTTATAGAGATTAAATTTAGCGGATATTCCGACGGGAAGGTATTTGATTCCAATATTGAAGAGGATTTAAAGAAATTAAATCCAGAAGGCAAGCCTAACCAGACAATAGTAATCGTTGGGCAAGGCATGGTGGTTCCTGGATTGGACAAGGCTTTAGAAGAAAAAGAAATAGGCAAAGATTATGAAGTGAAATTAACTCCAAAGGAAGGATTTGGAGAAAGAGACAGAAGCCTTGTAAAGGTAATTCCTTTGAGCGCATTCACTGAAAAAAACATCTATCCTAAAATAGGCATGGTATTTGCCATTGATAATTATTTAGTCAAAATATTAGCGATATCTGGCGCAAGAGTTACTGCAGACTTTAACAATCCGTTGGCGGGCAGAGAGGTTGCATATAAATTCAAGATAACCAGGAAAGTAGAAGACGTTAAAGAAAAAGCCACATTTGTATTCAATGCATTTATGAGAATGGTTCCTGAATTTGAAGTCAAGGAAGACATAATTGTAAAAGGGCCAAAACAGTTAGAAATTTTTGTCCACGGGTTCAAAGACAAATTTAAAGAACTGATTGGGAAGGACCTGAAGTTTGAACTTAAAGAAGAAGAGAAAAAGGCAGAAAAAATAGATTCTAAAGTAGAGGCTAAAGAAAGTGAAACAAAGACAGAATAACCTCGGGTTCTTGGATTAAAATCTTAAAACAGTACTTACTTAGAATTATGAAGTAGGAAATCAAAAAAACGATGCGCCACTGCGGCTTGAAAGCCGCAGTTTGAAGAGGCGCTCGTTTCATCAAGGATGTGAATCCTTGATTGCCATCAAGAATCAGATATTCTTGAGGTTTGGATGCAAGAGAAATCCTTTAAAGGATTT
>Ga0209211_10001301_pt1 | contig 47683 bp, 44 predicted proteins | sample RifGroA2_FD_183992 | JGI IMG/M metagenome (GOLD analysis project Ga0209211, IMG submission 183992) | Groundwater microbial communities from Rifle, Colorado, USA - Groundwater A2 (SPAdes) (version 2) | ecosystem: Environmental > Aquatic > Deep subsurface > Groundwater | place: Rifle, Colorado...
TTTAATATAATTCGAATATACTAATGAATACGAATTATACGAATTAATACTAATTTGTATATATTAGTATCATTTGTACACATTTGTATATTCGCATTATATTTATATTATACAGTATCTTAAAAATTTACAAAAGTGTATAACTATGTTAGAATAATTGTACCAAATATTATGAATAAATATAAAAAAAATTTATTTTATCTCATGCCAAGTATTTGTCTATTATTGGTATTTTTTTTATCTATAAGCCTCTCCATATCCCCTGTTTTTGCGTGGACGTTCAACCCAAATAATATTATAAGCGATAATGAGCTCAAAGATTCAAGCGCATTATCCGTGACTGCCATACAAAAATTTTTAGAGCGTGAAAATAGCGTTTTAGCGACATATAGCGCTCCTGTAAATAACCAAATGAAATCGGCCTCAGAAATAATATGGGAAATCGGAAAAAATAATAATATTTCTCAAAAATTTCTTTTAACAACTTTGGAAAAAGAAAAAGGGCTTATCCAAAAAACCACAGCTTCGCAAAAAGATTTTGATTGGGCAACGGGATATTCCTGCTTTAATGGAAAATGTAATGATAAATATAAAGGTTTTTTTGACCAAGTAGAATCAACCGCGATTACACAAAATATATATTTTGATAAAGCCCAACAATTTACATTTCAAAAAAGCGTCTTATCAAAGACAACCGACGGATATATGATTTTACCAAAAAACCAAGCTACGGCAAACCTTTATGTCTATACACCCTATATCGGATACGCGCCGGACTATGGCTACACAAACATTGAATCCGGAGCCGGAAGATTCGGGGCAAATTATCTTTTCTGGCAGATATGGACCCGATATTTTTCCGATAAAAAAATTCCAAATGATTTCTTGATAAAAAACAACACGGATTACTGGCGAATTGAAAATGGGGAAAAAAGAAAATTCGCTGCACGGGAAATTTATCTGAAAGATTATAAAGATGAAGATGCTATTTTCGTAACTGTAAAAATTCTTGACGCCTATGATAACGGCCCGATAATATATTTTTCCAATAATTCGCTTGTGCGATCTGGTTCAAGCAATCAGGCATTCCTATTGATGGGCAACGTAAAACGCCCGCTGGTTGATTCCTCTGCTCTGGCGGCTTTGAGCGATCTCAAAATGGCAATTTCTACCATTGATGATGTACCGCTAGTAGAAAATGAAAAATTAGAAAGCTATATATTGGGAAATCCGATCACAGCTCAAACAACCTACCCGCACGGGAAGCTCTTCCGCGACGAAACGGGAAATATGTATCTTGTGCAAGACACTATGAAATATCCTGTGAGCCCGATCATAGCTCAAATCAATTTTCCTGCAAAAGAAATTCAGCTGCTTTCAATTACTGAGCTTGAAAAATATATCACAGGATCAGCAGTTCCGATCAAGGACGGGGCAATAATAAAAAATTCAAAAGGCGAGCTTTATGTTATTTCAGATAAAGAAAAAATAAAAATAAAAGATACTTCGGTATTTATAAAAATTTTTGGCGAACCGAAATATGCGTCAGCCATAACAGTTCCTGACGAGATAATCAATGTGCATGAAAGCGGGCTTAATATTGCGTATATTGACGACTCGTTGCAAGATTCAAATACGTCGCCGGGAACAATACGTCCGACCTATTTGGCATCGCTTGAAGGTGTAAGCCCCGAAAGCCTTGTTTTATTTTATGGCGCGTCAACAAATGTAACCATAACAATTCGCAACAACGGATCGGCGCTTTGGAAATCAAGCGACATATGGCTTGAAACGCAAAACGATCCCGCACGGCACACATTTATTGAATCGCAAGTGGCAAGCGGAGAAATTGCAACGTTTACCTTACCTATCCAATCACCGCAAACCGCAGGGCTCACTCCCATAGGATTCAGCCTCTATCGCAATAATTCAGGATCAGCGGAAAATATATTATCATTCGGAAGATTTGTCATAGTCCAATACGCGGACTCGGCAAAAATCATTTCGCATAATATTCCCGTGGCTGTAAGAAATATCTGGAAACCGATTTCCGTAATAGTAAAAATTAAAAATAATTCCACCTCAACTCCGTGGCTTTCCAGAAAAACAGCGCTTGAATTGTACGATGGAAGCGGCAAGGCGTCGCCATTTTATGATCCAAATGACTGGGTAAGAAAAGAAGTTGTCTCGGTTCCCTTAAACAAAACAACAATCAAGCCGGGCGAAACAGCAGAATTCAAATTTACGCTCAATGCTAAAGGATTAAAGCCGGGAGTCTATACATTAAAATTCAAGCTTAATTTATTAGATAAGAATAAAGAAGTTGTTTTGGATAATTCTAAAGAATGGACACGGACGATTAGGGTGGATAAATAGATAATAAGCTGAAAATTAAATCAGTAAAATTCAAGTCCGATAATTAACCTAATTTCTAATTGCTCTAATTGATCTAAAAAATATCCAATTCCCAAAATCCGAAGATAGTTGGTCATTAAATATTTTAGGCATTGGGGCTTGTTTAGGTCAATTAGGTTAATTAGATCAATTAGAAATTTTAATCATTCAATAGGATCAACTGTCACTCTCTCTCAACTGGAGTCTTCCGAAAGAGACTCCGGTTTAATACATATTGGATTATTATGCAAACGAGAATGGAAAAATTTACAATACTGTTTCCCAACGCCCCGGCATACCGCATGAAACAAATGGAAAGCTCGGCATTCCGCCCCGAGTGGACAAGCTGGAACGATGCAAGCATATTCCCAAAAGATATGCGAGAGGCTTTGGAAAAAAATATTCCATGGTTGTCTTATAAAAAAACCCAAATACTTGAAAGTAAAAGCCGTGATTCGTATAAAGCTTTATTGAAACTTCTTGATGGCGACATGATTGAAACCGTGCTTATGGCAAATACAAAAGGATTGTGGACCATATGCGTATCGTCGCAGGTGGGATGCCCCATGGGTTGCCTGTTTTGCGCAACCGGAAAAATGGGACTCAAGAGAAACCTTTCTTCGGACGAGATAATCGACCAATACCGTTTTTGGGCAATTTTTTTACAAGAAAAAAAATTAGAGGGCGCCATTACCAATATCGTTGTTATGGGAATGGGCGAGCCTTTATTAAATTATAAAAATGTAAAAGAAGCAATGAGTTCAATCCTTCATAATACTGAAATCGGGCAAACCCATATTTCTATTTCCACTATTGGGGTGCCCGCAGCCCTTGAAATGATTCTTGAAGACAAGCATTGGCCAAATATCTTAATAGCCATATCGCTTCACAGCGCGGATGGCGCCATACGAAAAAAAATAATCCCCTCATCAAGCGATGATTCGCTTGAACAAATCGCGCAGTGGTCAAAAAAGTATATTAAAAAATTCGGCAACCGCAGCCACTTTCTTATGTATGAATATATTATGCTCAAAGGTATCAATGATAGTATCGCGGACGCAAAAAAACTCGTGAAATTCGTAACTACCACGGGAAATATTAAAGTAAATCTTATCCCTTACAACCGAACCGGATCAGAATTTGAATCAAGCTCCGACGAAACCATTGATGCGTTTTTTCAATATCTCAAAAAACATCGGGTTATGGTAACCGTGAGAAAATCTCTTGGTAACGACATATCCGCCGCCTGCGGACAATTGGCAACAAAAAAATAATAAAAATCAATTGAATTTGAAATAAATTTGTGCAATTAAAAAAATAGCCATGGTTGGCTATTTTTTCTTTCCCGCGACCACAGAGTTTAGTCCAAAAATAAATCGTTTGGAATATATTATTTTAAATCCGTTTTCCTCTAATAATGATACCGCTTGCATCAAAGAAAAATACTGCTCATGACAATCAATTTCATTTTTATTAATAAGGCCGATACGTGATAATATATGAAGAATAGGATGAGCATATGGAGATGGGGTGGAAAGTATTACTTCGCCCCCGGACGCCAACAAGGAAAAACAATCTTTAATAAATTTTATCGGGTCGTCAATGTGTTCAATAACAGCAAGCCCCACGACAGTATCAAATTTCTTTCCTAAAAAAATTTGAGCAATATTATTTATATCGCCTTTGACGAATGTGATATTGCGTATTGAGCACTGAATAATATTCGTATCTAAGCCGGTGTAACTTTTCATTGATTCTGCAAATTTCCATCCTATATATCCTTGACGTCCGCACCCGACATCAAGCACATTCTTTAAACCAAAACTTTGAAAATATTTTTGCGCGGCGCGGATTCGTATGAACCGGAGAAAGCAATCAAGCGGGCCGAAATGCATATCATGCAAAAAATACCAGAATATGAGATACAGCGCCCACAAGCCGTCTTTCGTTTTAATTTTTTTTCCCTGTTTGAAGCCGCGCGGATTATATGTTATTGAGACCTCCGAAATCGGAACTTTCAATTTCATGATCTTTAATGTTGTTTCCATCTCCACGCCGAATCCCTTTTCATGAATATCTATAAAACACAATAGATTCCTTTCTATGAGCTTATAGCATGTTTCCGGATCGGTTGTTTTTTGCCTGAATAAAACGTTAATAATAATCGTAAGAAGCATTGATCCCCAATAAAAATGAGGATATAAATATGTATTTTTAATATCTTTATTCCTTGATCCAAATGCAACAAGCGCATTATTTTTTTCTGCGCATTCAATGAGGCGGATTATATCGTGCGGATTATATTCAAGATCCGCATCATGAACGATCACATAATCACCCGACGCCTTATTCAGCCCGGTTCGTATAGCCGCACCCTTTCCATAGTTTTTTTCATGAAACAATAGTATAAACTCGGGCTGTGCGTGCGATAATTTTTCTAAAAATTCCCGCGTGCCATCAGTTGATCCGTCGTCAACAATAATCACTTCTCTTTCTCTTTGAAAATCAACGCTGAACAATATTTGTAAGGCTTTTTCAATGGTTGCAATTTCGTTATAACATGGAACAATCACCGTAATTTTCTGAATTTTCATAAATTGTAAATTTTTTCTTGCCGTTGTCTTGGGCTGTCCGAGAATAAAATCTCTGTAGGGGCGGATCCTTGTGGCCGCCCGATAATATAGAGGAGTTTTGGGCAGGCACAAGACCTGCCCCTACATTATATAAATCATCGGATAGTTTAAAAAAAATGTAAATATAATTTCTAAACGTTTACGGCTGAAGAATATCTTCTGTTCTCCCGTTAATACTTATGACAACGTCGCCAACAGTTGAAAATTGTTTCAATGTCTCAATAATTTGCGAGGCAATCGCAGCGACACGACACGACCCGCCAACCTGAAATTCCAAGGTTTCATCAAAGTCAGCTTTGGCAACGCCATCCACATCGGATATGCTAACGCTTTGGAGCTTCACGCCGGAATTTATAGAAGAAAAATATCCTTGCGCTTTTTCCGCTTCTGTGGGACCTTTCAACAATTCTTCCAATGCGGCTTTTGCCGTACCCGGAGTTTTGAGTATAGTTCGTTCAACTGAAAAAACTTTTGTACAATCCATGGCGCCCGGATTTAACGTATTGCTCCCAAAATATACCAATATCTTGTCAGTTAACGGTTTTTTAAATTTCACGGGAATTGTAACCATATCAATCTTGGTGCGGGCGGCAGAATTGAATATTGTTATAGAACCCGTATCCGTCTTCGGTTCTATATAAGTAGTTTCCACTTCAAACGGCCCATATTGCCCCATATCGGGGCTTTGGGCATATAATCCTCCTTCGGCAAGCACGCTTCCATTGCCATCTTGTATCTGATAATTCAATTGGTTTTCAAAAACCCGAGCCTGCCCGCTGATAATAACCGGCTGGCCTATTTCATCATTATCTTTTGGCGTTTCTACAATAATATTGGCCTTAATGCTTGACGCATTAATATTTGCATTATTTATGTTCACAACCTCATTTTTTTTGCACGCAATTGTAAAAAAGATTAACGATGCCATGACAATAAAAATTGATATTTTTTTGTTCATAATAAAATAAAATTATAAAATTTAAAATCGGCGGGGGGAGGAATCCCTGCCCGAGAACAGTGAGCCTTGGACACAGAACTTAATTTTAATAAAACCAAATCGGAGGAGGTGGGATTCGAACCCACGGTGCCATTGCTGGCACACCGCTTTTCGAGAGCGGCCCGTTACAACCACTTCGGTACTCCTCCACAATTTTAGTGAGTTTATTCACATTTAAACTAACATGTTTTCACCATTTTTTCAAATTGTGATACAATATACATAATACCAATATACGAATATCCGATATTCGCAGCTATTCGTATCATTCGCATGCATTAGTATATTAGCATTACATTTTATGAAAATTCGAAAACTCGTCATACCGGCCGCAGGCCTTGGAACCCGGTTTTTGCCGGCGACCAAAGCGCAGCCAAAAGAAATGCTTCCCATAGTGGATAAACCCATTATCCAATATATTATAGAAGATGCGGTAAAGGCAGGAATAGAAGATATTATTATAGTTACGGGAAAAACAAAAAGGGCGATTGAAGATCATTTTGACCAAGATGAATATTTAGAAAAATGGTTGCGCGAAAATGGCAAAGATGAGTATGCAAATAGCATCCAAAAAATTTCCAAGCTTGCTAACTTTATATATATAAGACAAAAGGGGCCATACGGCAACGGCACCCCCGTTCTCAATGCAAGACCGGCCATTGGAAACGAACCCTTTGCCGTTGTATGGGGAGATGATGTTTGGAACTGCCCGAATGTCCCTCAGATAGGACAGCTTATGGAAGCTTTTAAAAAATACGAAACTCCGATAATTACAGCCCTTAAAACAAATGACGAGGGCACAAAAAAGTATGGAATTATTGATGGAGAAAAAATTGATAAAAATATTTATAAAGTCAAAAATATTACCGAAAAGCCCGGTCCGGACAAAACAACGTCGCGTTTGGCGTCTTTTGGAGGATATATCTTCACTCCTGATATATTTGAAGCTTTGGATAATACGAAAGTTGGCAAAGGAAACGAGCTTTGGCTCGTGGATGCCATTGCACTGCTATTACACAAACTCCCGATTTACGCTACAATGATAGAAGGATCATACTACGACCTTGGATCCAAACTTAGCTGGCTTAAAGCAAATGTGGAATTCGGGTTACGGGATAAAGAGATAGGAAAAGATTTTAAAAATTTCCTGAAAAAAATAAAATTATGATACCAATATACGAATGGTACGAATAATTATGAAATTAAAATCAAAAATACAACTCACATTCATTATATCCATACTTCTTTTTACTATCGTAGGCTGCCGATGCACGCTTCTTCCGTCAGCCGAAGAAAAACAAAAACTCCAGCCCATATCGCTTCGCTATTGGAGGGTTTGGGATTCTCCCTCGAACTTTAGCGGCATACTATCTGCGTACAGCGCAGTTCACCCAAACATATCCATTTCTATGCAGATATTACGGTATGAAGAATTTGAAAGAAAGCTATTAGAGGCATACGCCGACCAAAAACCGCCTGACATCATCTCGTTTCACTACGCATGGCTTCCGAAATATGTTGATAAAAAATATATCACGCCCTTACCGAGTAAAATTTCCATGGCATTTCAATACAAGCAAACCACCATGGGGATAAAAGAAGAGACTATTATTGAGCTGAAAAATACCCCCATTCCTACGCTTACGCAGCTCAAAAATGATTTTATTGAAACTGTTTCAAACGATGTTGTCATTGATAATAAAATCTATGGCCTTCCTCTCAGCTTGGATACGATGGTGCTTTATTATAATAGAGATCTTTTAGATAAGGCGCGCATACCCGTTCCTCCAACAAACTGGGAAGAATTCCAGACAGCAGTAAAAAAAATAACTGCATTAAATGAAAAGGGCGGAATAGAAATCGCCGGAGCCGCGCTTGGATCCGCGGACAATATTTTACGCAGCCCTGATATTCTAATGCTTCTTATGAAACAAAGCGGAGCATCAATAATTCAAAATGGCAGTGTACAATTCACATCCAGCAAACGCGCCGGATACAATCCGGGGCTTGTTGCCTTGCAATTCTATACTGATTTTTCCAATCCGCAAAAAGAAGTGTATTCATGGAACAATGAAATGCCGGATTCCTTACGCGCGTTTGCTGATAAAAAACTTGCTTTCTATTTCGGGTATTCGTATGATCTTCCTTCTATTATTTCTTTCAGCCGAAATACCTTGAATTTAGGAATAACAAAAATGCCACAGTTGCAACAAGGCGAGCCTGAAGCAAACATTGCGAATTATTGGGTGGAAACAGTTTCCTCAAGATCCAAGCATATAAACGAAGCATGGGATTTTATACTTTTTGAAACATCAAAAAAACAGGTTGAAAGCTACCTTACAAGCGCCAAAAAGCCGACTGCTCTTCGCGCGCTTGTTGATACACAGCTTAAGGATGAAAAAATGAATATTTTCGCATCACAGCTTTTAACATCGCAAAGCTGGTACCGGGGAAAAGACATCAATGCCGCGGAAGAAATAATAAAAGATATGATAAATAATGTTAATGCAGGGCAAGATCCTGCGCAAAGCCTGAATATGGCGGCGCAACGCATACAACAGACCATTAATTAAAATTTCTAATTCCTAATTTCTAATTAACCTAAAAAATACCTAATACATAAATGTCTATCATGCCTTCCGAAAAGGCAGTGAGCTGGCTTCTAAAATATTTTAGTTATTCTGTCATTGGGATTTTATTAGAAATTAGGTTAATTAGGTCAATTAGAAATTAATATAAACTTTTCCAAATTTAAATCTATCCACTACCATGTCTCATCTCCAAAAAACTTTGCTCATCACCCTCCTCCTACTTATAATACTCTTTTCCATGCCACATGGTGTATATGCTAGCTGGGTTACGGAAGTTTTGAAAAACCAAGAGCTTATTCCCGCAGGTTGCACGTCCGGAAGGCAGGAAAGGGGTCAGTGTGGCGTCCCTGAAATAATGCAGCTGCTTTTTAATATTACACAACTAATGCTTGGAGTTATGGGATCAGCCGCACTTTTAATGTTCACGTATGGAGGATTTTTATGGATAATTTCCGCAGGCAAAAGCCAGCAGGTGGAAAAAGCAAAGGGAATACTTCTCAATTCCATTTATGGCATAATAATTATTTTGTGCGCGTGGATTTTTGTAAATTTTATTGTATTTGCATTAAGCGGAGGCACTCTTGAAGGAATCGGACAAATTTTCGGACAACCATGGACAAATATTAATCAAGTAATTAAATAAAATATTTAATTTTATTATAAATTTGCTTGTGGATAAGAATTTGCACAAAACACCAAAAATTTAGTATAATATAAATATAATGCGAATATACAAATGTGTACAAATGATACTAATATATACAAATTAGTATTAATTCGTATAATTCGTATTCATTAGTATATTCGAATTATATTAAATCAAAAATGAAAGGGGGTGAGAAACAATGAAAAAAATAGCAGCAGGAGTCGCAGCATTAGGAGGTCTTTTTTCAGCATTGCCGGCATTTGCCATAACAACAGATATCCAAAACGGTTTTGGTTACGCACAATCAATGGGATTTGGAACAAGAGATTTAAGAACAATTATTTTCACCATAATCAACGTCATATTGGGATTCTTGTCAATTATCGCGGTTCTTATCATTCTTATGGGCGGATTTAAATGGATGACGGCTGGTGGAAACGAGGAAAAGGTAGAAGAAGCAAAAAAGATGATTATCGCAGGTATCGTTGGTTTAGCAGTCATATTTACATCTTTTGCAATCGCAACGTTTGTGATCAACCAATTAATTTCAGCTACGGGAGCGACATAAAAAGATTTCGGTATTTGTTTTATTAGGGGAGATTTTGTTTTCAAAATCTCCCCTATATAGAAAAATTAAGTTAAAAGTTAAAAATGCAAAGTGCAAACTGCAACTTTTCACTTTGAATTTTTCACTTTGAACTTATGAAGTTACTATTCTCTATTATTATTGCTATAATACTTTTTTCTATTATCTATCCCATTACCTCGTTTGCAGGAAGCGGCATTATTAGCGTACAAAACGTAGGTTTAAATGTAACCGCAAATGCCGCTGGCCTTCCCTCTCGAAGCGATATCACGGTAATTGTTGGCGATGTGCTTGCTATTGTTTTAGGGTTTTTAGGAACACTATTCCTTGTGCTTGTGGTAATCGGCGGAATCACGTGGATGACAGCTGCGGGAAACGAAGATCAGGTGCGAAAAGCAAAATCAATGATTATGGCCGCGGTTTTAGGACTTGTGGTAATATTTCTCTCCTACACTTTCGCCCGAGTATTGGGCTCAATTTTATCTGTCGTATAATATGAAACTACTCGCGTATATTTTTTTTATTAAACCCGCTATTGCCGGATCAACAGCAATAAATGGTTTTATTAATAGTACAACAAACACCGCGGAACGATCAGGGCTTGCTCAACAAAATTCTCCATATGCCGAGTATATTATTGGCCAATATATTAACAATCTATTAAATTTTTTAGGCGTTGCCTTTATTGTTTTGATTGTCTATGGCGGTATTTTATGGATGACCGCGGCTGGCAATGACCAAAGGGTTGAAAAAGCAAAAAAAATAATTATAAATTCCACTATCGGCCTAGCGATCATACTTTTATCAAAGATGATATCGCTTTTCATTGTTGAAATTCTTACACCAATATAATCTATGGCAAAAAAAATATTTATATATTGTATTTTATTATCCGTTTTCTTTTCGGCTCTTTCGCCACTGCAAGTTTTAGCTCAACCCTCGCCCTGCGCCGAAATGCCAAAGCTTCAAGAAAAAATTAAATGCAGTATTGATAACATGGAATTAGCTCTCAATGATGCTGACAAAGAAACGTATCTTGGCCTTGTACTCAAAGGACTTTTTTCGTTTTTAGCAGTACTTTTTTTTCTTTTAATCATTTATGGCGGTATTTTATGGATGACAGCGGCGGGCAGCGATCAAAAAATTGAAAAAGCAAAAAAAATTATAATTTCCTCAACTATTGGTATTGTCGTTGTATTCACCGCGTATCTTATCACGGTTCTTGCCATTACACTTTTACGCCCTGCTCCATAATAATTTAATAATTATGCATATTTTTCTCTCAATAATAGCTATCTTCGGCGCCGTAATAATGTTTTTTCCAAGCCCTGTGCTTGCCGGTGACGCTATGCTTGATAAGCTTAATAGGATTGCTGCTGGCTTGGGACTCAGAACCGTAGAGCCGGCCAATGCCCAGGGGTTTTTGGGTGATTATATTGGAATAGTACTTGCTTCTCTTTTGGCGTTTCTTGGAGTTATATTTATGCTCCTTACTATTTACGCGGGTTTTTTATGGATGACGGCTAAAGGCAATGATGAGCAGGTAAGAAAGGCGCAAAAAATTCTCCAAACAACCATTATCGGTTTAGTCATCATAGCGCTTGCCTATGGCATTATGCGACTCCTTGAATCAATTTTGGGAGGATTATTTAAAGAATAAATATGGATAAAAAAAATTTACATTTCATAATATTGCTAACAGTTATCTTAACTTTAATAATAATAGCAGTTGCTCATCCCATATCTGCAAGCCCATTTAACAATCCGCTGATAAACGGCATCACAAACCAGCTCTATAATACCAATAGCGTGGGGAGCAGCCCGGAATATACTTTTATTGAAACACTTGGAGCAATCGTGTTTATGCTTATTTCCTTTCTTGGTGTAATATTTATCGTGCTTATTATGTATGGCGGATTTATTTGGATGGATGCTAAGGGAAATGAAAGCGATGTGCAAAAAGCTAAACACATTATCCGCGATGCAGTGGTTGGACTTATTATACTTGGATCGTCCTATGGAATTTGGATTATGGTATATAGCCTTCTTTTCGGCGAATGGGCCGCTGTTTCTTAAATTAATTCTATGAATCTCAACGCTATTAAAAAAATTATTTACAAGGCATATTATTTTTATATTATTTCCTATGCTTTAATAATGGGGGCGTATGCACGTGCCCAAGATATCACGACCGAAAATCCTATATTTTCAGAAAGACTCGCTGATAAAATGCAACGCTGGTCTTCGGGTTTTGCACAAAAAATTGGATTTAATGTAATATCATTGCCTGGAGTAATCGCGCTTTTAATTTTTGTTGTTCTTGCCGTTCTCTCCATATTATTCATAGCATTGGTTTTTTACGGCGGATACAAATGGATGATGGCAAGAGGAAATGAACAGGAAGTTGAAGAAGCAAGGGCAATAATCAGGCAAGCCATTATCGGCCTTATAGTGCTTTTGGCATCATACGCCTTCGGCTATTTTATCTTATATTATCTTATTACCGGAGGGTCGGGAGTGGGCGCGCCGGCAACACCATATAACTAACCTTGAATTACGAAATATTTGTTTTATACTCAAATCCATTAAAAAATCCTAAATACGAAATCCTAAATTCTAAACAAATCACAAATTCAAAATCACAAAGTTTTAAAATGTTTCGGGTTTGGAATTTCGAATTTAATTACTTTTATGCGTATCATATTAAAACTTTCTAAAATAATAACGCTACTATTTTTATTTTTTACGCCAGTATATCCTGTTTTTGCGCAAGGAATCGGCGGAGCAAAGCTTTGGGACAGCGTCAGGGGCTTATTAAGGCCAATCGGAGGAGCTTTTGGATATCAGTCGGGCATTCCCCCGGATATTCGCATAGTTGCATCCATGATTATTAATATTATGACAAGAATGCTCATATTCGTATTCATACTTCTGATTTTTTACGGCGGGTATGTTTATATGATGGCAAAGGGAGAAGAAGATGAGGTGCGAAGGGGCAAGGGCATTTTACGCACAGGAATTATCGGCGTAATAATTATTTTTTCTTCGCTTTCAATAGCAAAATATGTTGTCGGAAGCATTTATTGCGCCACAAGCGAATACACGGATTGGTGCTTATTTTTCATGAGATTATAGTGTCTCCGCACATCTTGCTTTATGCTTTAACCCCGCTACCAAAAAAAAATATTTTAAAACACATACACAAATAAAAGGTAGCGGGGTTAAATTTTGTCTACTTTTTCTTTTTAAAATACAATATATTTATGATATTCGCCCTAAAAACACATTTTAATAAATATTCCTATTTTTATTTATGGTTTTCCATATTTTTTTATATACTTTTTTTCAGCGCATTAAATATATTTAAATATTTAAATTACGGTTACAGCTCGCTTGATCTTGGAATCATCAGCCAAGTTTTTTTTAATTCTGCGAATGGCAATCTCTTTGCTTCGTCTATTCACTCCCCCACATATCTTGGCGACCACTTCAGCCCCATCCTTTTATTTCTATTGCCTTTTTATACTATCTATAAACATCCGCTAACGCTATGCGTTATGCAAAATATTGTTTTAGCGCTGTCCACATTTCCCATATTCCTTATTTCAAAAAAATACTTCTCTCCCATCGCTTCGCTTGGCATATCGCTTGCATGGCTCTTAAATCCGACTCTTCAGAATATGAGCATGTTTGAATTTTCATTTCTTGCTTTTGCAATCCCCTTTTTGCTTTTTGCTTTTTATTTTTATAAAAAAAATAACTTTTTACTTTTTCTTGTATGCATTGCTTGCGCGCTTCTTGCGCGAGAAGATGTTGCGCTTTATGTTTTTATGTTCGCGGTTCTGTCCCTAATTGAAAAAAAAGGCATTATATGGATCGTTACGCCATTTGTTGTAGCTATAGGATATTTTTTTTCAGCAATGAGCGTTATCAATTCGTTCAGATCAGGTGGCGGATATAAATTTTTTGTCTATTACGCTTGGCTTGGAGAAACCCCATTTGAAATTATTCAAAATATATTTTTACATCCATTAATAATTTTATTTCATTTTTTCAATATACCAAATATTGAAATGATCTTAGGGCTTCTTTTACCATTTGCTTTTTTACCAATACTTTGCCCTAAATACCTTCTGTTGGCGATTCCCTCGTATTTACAAATATTTTTCTTAGCCTCTCATCCGGGCATTATAGTTTTAAAAACCCATTATGGAGCGCTTTTTTTACCGCCTCTTTTTATATCATTTATATATTCCTTAAAAAAGCTTAAAAAAATAAAAAACACCCCTGGGCCCAAGACACAATTTATATCTCTTTTTATTAAAGAACCATTGGGAATCATAATCCTTATTATTGCATCAATATATGGCAGTATCACTATAGGACCCATTGCCGGAACCATTGTAAAAAATATTATAAATAGAGATGCTTATGCGATATCTGAAAAAAAATTTTTATTAAATAAAATACCAAGCCATGCGCCAATTGCAAGTTCCTATGATTTTCTGCCCCAGCTCTCATCAAGAGAACAGCTTTATTCAATGCATTATTTCTATCTTGGACAAAAACAATTGAGTAATACCCCGTATGCCCTACCCGAAGATACCCAATATCTTCTTATAAATTTTTCCGATTTCATATCCTATGAACTTCAATATAAAAATAATCCCGTATACCAAGAAAACTATTATTTTGGCGATAATCGTATTAATGAAAGAATAAAAAAAGATGATTTTGGCATTGTAGAAATTTTTGATGATATTGCTTTGTATAAAAAAAATTACAACTCGAATATTTTCTTATATTCAATTATTGATAATAATACAAAAATATCCAATCCAAAAAATACTCAATTTGGCTTTGGACTTACCCTTCTTGGATATAATTCTTCCGGCCTCAGCTTTTACCCAACGACTATCAAGAGAAAGGGATTACCTCTTGCCGATATTTTTCCCAGACTGTCCGACGATTGTCATTCTGAGGCCAATGGCCGAAGAATCCCCAGGCAATTTGCGCTATATTGTGGGATCCTTCACTCCGTTCAGGATGACACAAGGGAGTTGACGGACAGTCTCGGGTCGGGGGTGAGGGTGATCCCGATAGAGCTTTTTTGGAAAGTAAATCAAAAAATAGAAACAAATTATTTTATTTCCATACATCTAAAAAATAATGCGGGTAAAAACGTGTATGAAAAAATATATTCATTGGGATATGGGATATTTCCAACCCATGAATGGAAAACAATAAATATTATTCAAACTAATTATTGGCCGTACATACCGGGCTCGGTTTCGGCGGGAGAGTATAGTATATATCTTAATGTTTTTGAAATAGAAGATGGCAATGTATTCTTTGATTCTGATTTATCTACAAAAAACTATGTAACAAAAAAACGAATTCTTGGCGAATCCGTCCTGCTTGAAAAAATAAAATTCTAAATTCGAATATCGAAATCCTAAACAAACTCGAAATTCCAATCTTCCAAACTCAAAATATCTGTTTGGAACATTGTGATTTTGGATTTGTCTCGGATTTAGGATTTAAAATTTCGGGTTTACTTTATATATTGCCACCTCTCCACTATCAAATACCGTGGAGAGGTATTTTTTTTCTTCAGGACTATATTTCCCAAGCATTTTTTCTCGAGAGCCGTAATATATATGCGTTATGCCATAATTTCGCAAAAACTCAAACTTCTCATTATCAAAAATGTTATCTTGAAAAAATTTTTGCACTTTTTTTTCCTTATCTGAAAAATATAATGTTTCTACCGCGTGGCCTGCAAAAACTGTTTTCCCGCTTATCCCAGAAATAAAATGCGCAGAATTTACATCAGCTAAAATCCGCACCGTGTCTTCAGGTCGATCTGACAACCACTGCATAGACAATTTCTCTTTTTGAGAAATATATACAGAGGGATTTGCTTCTATGGATAGCGCGATATCTCTTGCCCAGACAAATACATTTGATGCCCCGAAAAGCATTGCTAAAATATAAATAGCAGCAACCGGATTATTAAAAATATATTTTTTTATAAAAACGCTTTTTATAGTATTTTCTATCCTTGGATATAGATACCAAAGATATTCAAAAGCAAAAAATATCAGCGGAATGGATAGCCCTTCCACCATTCTTCTTTGAAAATTGAAAGGCAAATAAATTATAATTATCTGCGCAACAAGCCAAATGAGTAAAAATATTTTTATATCGTCCTTTTCTTTTTGCTTTAAAAATCTATATATTCCGCATACGCCAAATATGAATAAAAATCCGTAACTTAAGAGAATCAAATGTGGCATCGGGGTTAAGTTAATATTTTGCTCAGCGCGCACACGCGAAACAATATCATTTGTCATTATAAACGCGTAATATAAAAGCATTGGCGCGGAAATTAGCAGGATAATAGCTCCTTGATAAAACGCGCGAATATTTTGTTTGTTTTTCGTAGCAAACAAATATAGTATATGCGAAAAAATAACCGCGCATATAATTGGAAATAAAAATGGATGAAAACTTAGAAGCAAAAGCGATAAAGCCCCTGCAATAACACAATAAATAAATTTTTGTCTTTCCAGCCCGACCAGATACAATAAAAAAATTATTACCAATAGCGCAAGGGATAAAACCATATGCCCGGAGTGAAGCATTGATAAAAATATATTGGATTCGGCAACCCACACATCCATTGGTTTTCCATAGTACCCGCCGTCCATGTCAACATTCGCAAATAATGGCTCAAGGTAAGCCCCGACGCCTGATGCAAAACACAGAAATAAAAAAAAGAATTTCCTTTTATTCAACTCTCTATATAAATAACTTGCAAAAACATACAGCGTAAATAATAAAATTGGAATAGCGGCTATCCGCGCCGCGTGAAATGCCAAAATCGGCGAAAAGGAAAAAACTTTTCCGATCATGCCGGCAAAATTCCAAAAAGTATTTATTATATTATATCGGGTTGATTCTGTAGTATATAAATCCCGATACAGAAAATGTCCCTTGTAAGTTTCCAAAATATTGGAAAAATAAACGTGATAATCCCCCGGCGCCAAACTATGAATGCCGGTAAAATATGCATCCTTGGGAGCATACATATAACCAAAAACAAACGGTATGGATGTACATACGATAATAATACCGGCAATAAGCCCGACAAACCACCACTCGCTTTTTGTGATTTTTATACCGAACATATTTTTATATATAGCTTACTTGTGCTTACGAAATCTCAGCGCCAGAACTTTCAAAAAACTCTCCAGCATTATCTTAATTTGAAATTTTGATTTACCTTCGCGCCTTTCTGTAAAAATAATCGGAATTTCTTTAATTACAAATCCGGCTTTATATGCTTTATAGGTTGTTTCAATTTGAAAGTTATAGCCCACGGATTCCAATGTATTTAGATTAATTGCTTCAAGAACTTTTCGCTTATAACATTTAAATCCTCCCGTGAGATCCCGTATGGGCACGCTGAGCATTGTTCGTGCATATATATTTCCAAAACGGCTAACCATTCTGCGAGTGAAATTCCAATTTTCCACTCCCCCGCCCCGGCAATATCTTGATCCCAAAACAAGATCGCTCTCCTGTATAGCCGCAAGAAATTCAGGAATATATTTCGGGCTATGGGAAAAATCCGCGTCCATTTCAAAAATCAAATCCGCACCGTCGCTAAGAGCTTTTTTAAATCCGGCAACATACGCACGCCCCAGCCCCTCCTTTTTTTCCCGATGAATAATATCCAAGTGTGGATATTGCGCTTTCCTACTTTCAACCAGCTCACCGGTTCCGTCCGGAGAATTATCATCAACGACCAAAACATGTAAATCTTCAATCGCTAAATCAAAAATCTTTTTTATAAGCGCCTCAATATTTAGCCTTTCGTTATATGTCGGTATGATAATAATTTTTTTCATAAGGTTTTTTAACAATAAATGCCACCGCAGGAACTGCAATTTCCCTGATAACGGGAATTTTTGTAAAAAAATGCAATCGAAAATGTGTATCTTTCGTATCGAGAATTTTAAAACCCGATCTCAGAATCATGGCATTCATTTTTTTAAAAGTTATTTTATACAAATCGCACTCTTCGTAAGAATTGCCTGGGATATTATTACGAAAAAATAATTTCCTTAAAAATTTTGCTATTGCAAAAGGAAAAATATGGAATGGCTTGAGCTGATGGCCTGCATGAGGATTATACCATGGCGGTATGGCAAAGTATCCTATGCCTCCAGGCTTTAATACTCTATATATCTCATCCAAAGACAGCTGTTGTTTTTCATAAGATATGTGCTCAAGAACATTTCTCAATAACGCCACATCAAACGTATTGCCTTGGAATGGCATTGCGTCAGCGGGTGCTTTGATAGTATCGGACCAAATAATTTTTTTTGGAAAGGGTTCTACATTAATCGGTTTACAGTTTCGATTTTCAGATAAAAATTTGCAGAACTCCCCATTCGCCCCGCCAACATCCAAAATTGTTTTGTTTTGAAGCGATATATATTCTTCAATTTCATAAAGAAAGATACCGGCAAAATATTCGCACATCCTTGGATAATTGTCTTCCCTAAACCTATAAAAATTAAAAAGAATTAATTTTTTATAATGCTGAAGTAAATTCATTTGTTTATAATATTATTGTTTCGTGTAATAATAAATTAACTATTTTTTTCTTACAATCACTATATAAAATCCGCCAAAATACTTTAAAAAGGATTTTTGAAATATCCTCTCTATGGCGATCAAAGCCCCTGAAATAATTGGCACTCGATATAAAAAAGGCAAAAGCGCAAAAATCATCACACCGCGCGTGTCTACGATTTCTACGTTATCCGGCAAATATTTTTTTATGCGCCATGGGGAATCAATGCGATTAAATAGATCCGCTTCTGTCACGTTATTATTTATTTTCAAAGGAAATAAATAATAACGAATCAATAAGCGGATTCCGCGCAAGCTTATAGGATTATAAAACTCCAGCACTATGTTGCCATTACTTTTTGTCACACGGACCATTTCTGATATGGCTTTTTTGATTTCTTTGATGTGTGGTAAAACTTTTAATGAATATGATACGTCAAAAGTATTGTCTTCAAATGGCATATCAAGCGCAGATCCTTCAATAACATTTAAATTCCTAGCTCGCGCCTTTGCAAGCATATTTGGCGAGATATCAATGCCGCATATCTCTCGCACATCACCTTTAATTTTTTCCATAATAAGCCCGGTCCCGCACCCAACCTCTAAAGCATTTTTTCCGCGAGCGTATTCGATAATAATATCCGAATCTATTCTGTCTATCGCCGGCAGATATCCAATATTTCCGGAATAATCGTACTTTTTGCTAAATATATTGTAATACTCTTTCGCGTTAAGCATATAAATAATGTTTATAAATTTTTTCGTATTGTCTCGTGATTACCTTGCTATCAAAATGCTCAAGAGCTGCCCTTCGTGCGTTTTCTGCAAAATAATCATACTCATTCTTATCTTCTATTAAGCGCACTATTGCATCGGAAAATCCGCATGTATCGCCCATATCCACCCCGATACCGGCCTTGAATTTCGCAAACTCCCTCAATGCCCTGACCATATGAAATATTATCGGCTTGGCGCAAGACATTGATTCAATAAGCGTCAACGGAAGATCAAACTTTCTGTCCATTCTGTTCGCCGGATATATACAAATATCGCATGCGTATACGAGCTCATGTATATCCGGATGCGTTTCAAAGAATACCACATTGTCGATAAGCCCTTGTTTTTCCAATTCAACCTTTATTTTTTTTTCAATCATTGTGTCATCCCTATTTCTTTTTCTGCATGCGAAAACAAATTTTGTCTTTGGCGTTCGCTTTACAACCCCAGAGACGATGGATACAAGGTTGTTAGCACGACCCAAAAGAGAATATTCTCCAGGAAATAATATAACCGGTACGGATCCGATATTATATTTTTCTTTCAACACGGCTGTGTTTGTCTGTGGTGAAAATGTGTCCGTATCGACAGGAGGATAGATTCTTGACACATTATCATATCCTAAACTGTGAAGCATATTTTTAGTAAAATCCGAATATGTTATGATCAAATCTCCGTACAACAATAAATTTAATAATTTCTTGTTATCCCGAAACGTATCAGGCAGACATGGCAAGGATTGTACATTTTTTTTAGAATGCCTTTTTTTAAGATATTGAAGAACAACAGATGTTTTTTCCAATGGTAAAAAAAATGAATGGATAAGATCAAACTCTTTATAATGAGAAAAAAGATACCGCAATAGCCGAAACTTCTGATAATAATTGAACTGGGAATTTGTATATATACTTTTTTTTGTTGCCCTTGTCTGAAAAAAAGTTTTATTTCCTCCCGTAAGAAGATAAATGTTGTTTGATTGAATGTTTTTTGATAATACAAGTGCGATGTTTTTACTTGCTTCATCCCATGGCGGAATAATGGGCCGGGTAATATAAAGTATTTTTGTGCTTTGCGAGCTATTGTCCATATATACCATTAAAACTGATTGCTTTTATTCTTAATAAATAAAAAAACTCCGAAATTAAATTTTTTTATACTTACGAGATAATCCGGGAAATGGTTCCTTACCTGATCGATAGACCAATAATGAAGGTGAAACATCTTTCTTTTTTCTTTTTCAAAAACCGGTCCAATGATGAAATTTCCGTTTTTCTTCAAACACTGTTTAACGTTTTCCATTGAAAAATCAAATTTCTCCCTTGCTACTATATTATATATCACATTAACCATGAATATAGTATCAAATGTATCTTCAAGAAGTTCCTTCGATATATCCTTCTTGACAAAATGCACATTGGGAAACTTTATTTTCAGTTTTAAAAATAAATCGTCGGCGATATCAATGCAGGTCAGATCAGCGGGATGAAGATTATGAAATATTTCGGTATAATACCCGGCGCCACAACCGATTTCCAAAACCCGAGGGTTGGAAATAGATATACCCATCTCATTACATAGTCTCAATAATATATCGGCTTGTGCTTTATAGAATTCAGAGTTTTCCTCATCTGTTTTAGTTTCTCTGCCAGATGCCGCCAGATGTAAATCGTGTTTTTTATATCTATCGCCCCAATACCTTTCCGCATCATAATCTCCGTCTTTTGTCCCATATTTCATTTTCTGTACAACTTTTTTTTCAAATAAAATTTTTATCAAAAGAAAAGGATGCGTAAAAATTTTTTTAAAAAGATGAATATTGGCAAAAGACATAAAAAAATAAAATCACCGCACTTCGCAAATAATTTCTTTCACGGCCCCAATGACATCATCCACGTCATTATCTGTCAGCTTGGGAGTAAAAGGAAGTGATACGATTCTTTCAGATAACATAGCGGCGTTGGGAAAATCATCTTTTTTAAAACCAAGCTTTTCCCGATAATAAGGATGGAGATGAAGAGAAATGAAATGAACCGAAGTGCCGATATTTTTTGCGTGCATTTTCATCTGAAATTCATCGCGGGAATACCCAAGCTTTTCCATATCCAATACCATAGTATAGAGGTGCCGGGCATGGCGAGTATTAGGCTCCGGGTCCGCTGGTGTTTCAAATGGAAGCCCCGAGAACGCTTCATTATATTCTTTCCAAATCTCCTCCCTTCGCAATAAAAATTTCTCCTGTTTTTTTAACTGGTGTAGCCCAAGAGCAGCCTGGGTGTCCATCATATTATATTTAAAGCCAGGGTACACGATCTCATAATATTTAGGCTTTGAGTCTGCATAGCGTTTCCATGCATCCTGGCTCATGCCATGAAGACTATAAACACCTATTTTTTCTGCGTACTCCTTATTATGAGTCGTTACCATTCCGCCTTCTCCCGTAATTAGATTTTTTGTTACATAAAAACTAAATGCCGTGAAATCGCTCATACTCCCAACCATTTTCCCGTGGTATTGTGCTCCTGTTGCATGCGCTGCATCTTCAATAACAATAAGGTTATATTTTTTTGCAATAGCATGTATGGCATCCATATCGCAGGGCCGGCCGGCAAAATGAACCGGGATAATCGCCTTCGTATGTTTGGTAATTTTTTCTTCAATTTTAGACGGATCAATATTCATGGTCTTCGGATGCACATCCACAAATACTGGCGTAGCTCCCGAGTGTATAATAGTGCTGACTGTGGCCGCGAATGTAAATGGCGTAGTAATTACCTCGTCGCCGCTTTTAATGCCGGCGACAACCAAAGAGAGGTGGAGCGCAGCGGTACATGAATTTACGGCGCAAGCAAAACCGGCATGAACATAATTTTTAAAATCTTCCTCAAATTTTGCCACCTTCGGGCCGCGCGTCAACCAGCCCGATCTGAGCGAATCAACCACTTCCTGAATTTCATCTTCTTCAAGACGCGGACTTGCAAAGGATAAAAACTCTTTTCTCATATATTTTTTTTTACGAGCTCCTGGGCTTGAAATATAAATTTTTTTACAGTATTTTCAATATTAAATTCTTGAGCCAAGAATGGAATATTCTTTGTATAACCCAAGTAATCATCGGCTCCCAATGTTAATGTCGAGATGATTGTTTCAGCAAGGCTTTCTGGATTATTCGGCCTTGCCGCAAACCCGACTTTATGTTTTCTCACAAGATATCCCATATCGCCGACATCGCACACTATGAGTGGCGTATTGGACTGCAGGCTCTCAGAAAATACCACTGGGATACTATCGCTTCTTGAAGGTATTATACACCAATCGCACTGCTGTAAATATCGTGATACATCATCCTGATTCGCATATCCCTTAAAAAACACAAACGTCTCCAAACCATATTCAATAATTTTTTTATTAACATATTCCTCTTGAGAGCCAGATCCGAATACGTAAAGACTCATATTTTCGCACTCTTTTTTATATAGTAATAATCTCATGGCCTCAATAAGGATGTCAATTCCTTTAATATACTCGAGTCTTCCGATAAATACAAAATTTTTTTTATTTCTATCAACGTCCGATACATTTATCTGTATCTTTGGCAAAATTCTCGTTGTAGATAAAAATTCGCAATCCCTATGCGAAATTTTTTTTACATCCTCTGACATTTGTATACCATCGGCATACAGCGCATTCGCATTCTGTAAAACAGTTTTAATAATATTTTTTATAACTGGATATTTAGCATACATATTGATATCCGATCCCAAACACCAAACCGCATACGGTATTCCCAATTTCTTTTTTGTGTGCATAGCAAAATATCCGCTTGGCAAAGCCCAGAGCGCAAGACAAAAATCAATTTTATTATTTTTGCAATACTCTATAATACTTCTTTTACCGCCCGCTATCAGGCTTCCGATTTTAATAAGATCAAGGGGGTTAAAAAAACTTAAATTAATCAGTGATTTTTTTCCACCAAGCCATGGAAGCCAAAACACACGCATATTATCATTCTCTTCTTTTTTTGCATCTTTATCGGGCGTAAATATATAAACATTATGCCCAGAATTCCTCAGGGCGACTGCGAATGAATGGCAAAAAGCCCCCTGGTAATCTTGGCTGTTTGCGGGATATCCATTTGTAATTATACAAATATTCATACTTAATTTGATACTATCGTATTATTTAATTTTATATATGCAATAATAATTATTTATGCATTGCATCTCTTCCAAGTATAAATTTTTAAATTCTTCAAAAACTCCGATTTTTTTTAGAAAGGGATATCGCTCAATGGAATCCGTGAACGATTTCATTTCTTCGTAATCATTCCGTGCAAACACAATATGAGTAATTCTTTGACGCACAAAGACATCCCTAAGTTCTTGAAGATTTTTGGATTTATCCAGAGCCTCAATCCAATACATTCCAAAGTTATCGGCTATGACATGCTTATCCCATTCATAGATACTCGCTGTTAATGAACTCGGAAACATAAGTATCAACGATTCTTTGTCTTTATGAATAATAACATTATTTATATATTGTGGAAACAAAACAATTGTTTCGCCTCCTGGATATTTTTTAAAATCAACCGTTGATATATTCTGGCTGTTAATAATATGCGGCTGCCAGCCCATCAAGAAAAAGGAAAAAAATAAAGTGCGTAAGGAAAAAACAATTATTAAAATATGGAGCATGGCCGCAATCCTGCTTTTTTCCATTTTTTCCAAATACCATGCGCAGAAAATGAATAAAAAATATAATAGTGGCAATGCATACCAAGCCCGCTCGTATCCTTTCATATACCATATCGAAAAATATATGCCCGACAGGGCTAATAGCGCGACAAGGTTTTTATCTTTATAATATTTCTTAATAAAAAAATGTAAAAGGAAAAACGGGAGAAATATGAGCAGGAAGGGGCCGATTTCGGCATAAAGAAAATTAAACCCTTTTTGATTTATCGTAACATTCCAAAGCGTCCAAAAAAAATTAATTAATTTGGAATCGCTAATGTTGTTTTGGCGGGTAAGCGCCGTATAATCATCCGGATTCCTGTAAATATAATCCGTCTTGGAATAGATATCGTATGCGGTAACGCGCCTATGGGATGCAAATATATTTTCATTATTATTGGCGACTATTTTGAATCGGAACGGCGCCAAAGGATTGCCGTAATAATATATATTGTAGAAAAACATTGGAAGAAGCGCGACGAGCGCGAATACAAAATACAAAATATATTGCCTCAATGGTATTTTTCTAAAAAATAAAAAGATGCTTAAAAGCATGAAAATTGTTAATGCCAAAAACAAACCATTCATTTTAATATGGATAGTGAGCCCTAAAAAAACAGCCGAGAGATAGAGCCATTTGGATTCTTTGGAATGTAACCACTGAAAAATGCAATATATTGATAAAATGGAAAAAAATACCAGAATAAAATCTATCTTCTGTGTGTTGACGAATACAACATGCAGTGGCACGAAAGCTGCTAAAAAAATCGTAATAAAAGCAATTTTTTGAGAAAAAAATCTCTTGGTAAATAGATAGAGCAGAAAAAGCGAAAGCCATAAAAACAGCCATGATAGGGAAAAATTATAGTTGGGTGATAATATCGTATTCACTGCGGCATAGAATGGCATTGTTATGCCACTCGTCATGGCTGCTATGGAATTATATAATGGAACGGCGCCATGATAATGCGAAAATAATATTGGCACGCTGTAATATATATCAAGATCGTCAAGATCTGAGGAAAAATATCTAAATGTTTGTATAAAAGTAAAAATAATAAATAACACCACAATGCATGCACCGATAATAAACAAATTTTTCTGATTGCAAAAACAATCGGGAATTCGGAATTCAATTTTGTGATGGAATAATATGTTGCAATAATATCTCATCTCTTTACGGCACAGAAAAATTATGGCAAGTGCCAAAAACACAATATTCCAAAAATATAGCAGCGTAAGCGTTCCAAGCGCAAACGAAATGAAAAGCATTCCCAGAAATCCCGCCCCGAAAGAAAACGCCACTTCTTCCGATAAGCTATCGAATTGAAAACGGAAAGAATCAAGTATTTTTTTCCCGAACGATATGGCGGTTGCTACAAGAGCGCAAATAAACAACAACCTTAAAAAAACCGCAAGAAAAATATGCGCCCAGGATGAAAAAATTAGTCCGATACTATATTTTGGATAATTATCGGAAAATCCCACATTGAAAAGAAATGAAAAAAATAAGGTAAATAAAAATATTATCAATAACGCCCCCCACATTGGAAAAATTTTCTGAAAATGTATTCTTATATGCCATTTTTTATATATAATCTTATACATTGTGTAAAAAATCATCACAACGCACAGAGCATAAATAGTAACATCAATATTTCTGCGAAAATGAAAAAAGATGTAACCGGAATACACAAAAATAAACCAAAATAAAAAAAATATTGATTTAATTTTTATCATTTTTTTATATAATAATTTACTATTTTTTTATTTCGTACACACAATCATGTCCCTCAGTGCAAAAATCTTGTATAAGGTATGTATTCTTAAAATCTTCAAACAATTCCAAATTTTTTACAATTTGGTATTTTTTATCGTCTTTATCAGCAAAAGATTTTATCCAAGAATAAAAACTATTAGAAAAAAATATATGCGTAATGCCTTGTTGTATAAAAATATCTTTTATCTCTGAAAAAGAATAATTTTCTTCAACCAAGTAGCTCCAATACATTGCCCAGTGATCGGATATAATATGCTTATCCCATTGTTGTATTGTTCCCGTCCTTGATTCCGGCATCATAAGAATCAAAGAATTTTTATTTTTTGCAATAATATTTTTATTAATATGTTCATATAAAGATAGCAGGAGTCGGCTTTGAGGAAATTTTGCTAAATTTTGATTTGAAATATTTGGAGTATTTATTATATGCGGTTGCGAGTCCATGAAGAAAAAAGAAAAAAACAAGGAACGCATGGCAAAAATAAGTATTAATATATAAGAAATAGCCTTTATTTTACTATTCTCCATTTTTTCCAGATACCGGGCGCAGAAAATAAAAAGAAAATATAATATGGGCAATGCATACCAAGCACGTTCGTATCCTTTCATATACCATATCACAAAATATATGCTTGATAAAACTAATAACGCAACAAGGCTTTTATCTTTGTAATATTTTCTAGCAAAAAAATGCAAAAGAAAAAAAGGAAAAAATATAAGTAAAAACGGACCAATCTCCGAATAGATATAATTAAATCCCTTCTGGTTTATCGTAATATTCCACAACAACCAAAAAAAGTTTATTATCCTTGAATTACTTGCATTATTTTGGCGAGTAATGGCGGTAATATCGTCCGACCTTCGAAAAATATAATCGGTTTTGGAATAGATGTCGTATGTAGTTACGCGTTCTTGGAATTTGAATATATTTTCGGTATTATGGCTAAATAATTTAAAACGAAATGGCGCTAGAGGGTTATGGTAATAGTACATATTGTAGAAAACCATGAGAATAAGCATGGCGCCAGCAAATATAAAATATACAAGATAGTGCTTCAAGGATATTTTTCTTAATAATAAAAAAATACTTAACAAAATAAATATAGATAATGCCAAAAATAATCCGTTCATTTTTATATGAATCGTGAGGCCTAAAAAAATAGCCGAAAGATAAAGCCATTTGGATTCTTTGAAATTTAACCATTGAAAAATGCCATAGACGGATAGAATAGAAAAAAATACCAATATAAAATCAATTTTCTGGGAATTAATAAAATTAATATTAAGCGGAACAAACGCGGAAATAAATAGGGTTATAAATGCGATTTTTTGAGAAAAAAATTTTTTTGTAAAAACATAAAACAGAAAAAGCGAAAGCCATAAAAACAGCCAGGATATGGAAAAATTGTAATAAGGTGATAACAAGACATTTATCGTTGTATAATATGGCATTACTATACCGCCAACAATCGCTGATACAGAATTATATGTTGGCACCATCCCATGATAATCGGCAAAAAGAAGCGGAACGCTGTAATATATATCCAAATCATCGTATTCTGTTGGAACAAGATACAGTGTCTGGATAAAGGTAATAAGAAAAAACAAGCTTAAAAAAATATAACCCCATGCAACAATATTTTTTTTATCTGAAAAATTATCTGAAAGCTGTATTGAAATTTTTTGCAGTAACAAATTTTTCCATAAAAAATAAATTTCGTTTTTGCATATCAATACTATGGCAATAAGCGCGAATATAATATACCAAAAATATAATATTCCAAGCGTTCCCATGAAAAATGAGATGAAAAGCATTGTCAACGTGCCGGCACCAAAAGAAAAAATATATTCCGTGGTAATGTCTTGAAAAGAAAAATTAAGCTTGCGCAGAATTTTCCTGCCCAAAGACGCTGATACAATACATAGGGCAGACAAAAACAATGCCCGCGAAAACATTGTTTTAAAAATAAATATCCAGTGTACAAATATCTGCGATATACCGGATTTCAAGCCATCCCCATACGGTATACTTAAAAAACAAGCAATTATATATGCAACAAGGAACAAAAGGACTACTGCCTTCCATAAAGATATATTTATTTGCCAGCGAATCTTCAATCCAATTTTTTTAATAACGAATTTGTAAAATAAATATAATACCAACAATAGAACAGCATTAAAGAAAAAAAAATGGATGCTATCGTGAAAATATAAATAAGAAAAATATACAAAACAAAACCACGCCAAAAAAATCATTTTACCCGCGCTTTTCATAATCCATTTTTTTAATTTTTGAAAGTATTTCTTCATTTAACCGGCGATTAATACCGATAAGATCCGCCAATAATCCAAGAACTATAATAATTATTCCGAAAAGAATAAACACGGCTGATAATATAAGAGATTGTACTTTGCCCGCACCGATTGTAAAAAAATAATAATATAAAAAACGCAATCCAAGCAATACGCCCATAGAAACAAACACAAGACCCGTTACCGATAGAATCTTTAATGGCTTATAAACAAGGATAGTTCGGATAATATTTGCCAATGAGGTTTTTATATGCGTAAATATATTTTTGATTAAACGAGATTCTCCGCTCTCTCTTCTTCGAAAGATTATGGGAATCTGCGCAATTTTAATTTTTTTATTCATTGCCTCAATTATGGTCTGGTGCGTATATGTATGGTCAAAATAAATATTTAAGGCAAACGCTGTCTCACGGCTGAATGCCCGAAAACCCGAAGAGGCGTCAATAACGTTGGCACCGGTCAACCGGCGCAAAACCCAGCTTCCCGCCACATTCCCGTATTTATTAATTGCTTTCATATGATCCAATTTCCTCACCTGCCGGTCTCCTATAACCATTCCGGCATTTTCTGAAAAAATGGGCTTAATAAGAGCGCCGATTTCGTTTGGATCGTATTGTGAATCAGCATCAATATTTACAATAATATCCGCGCCCAACCTTAAAGACTCTTCCAGTCCTTTTCGAAAAGTATATGCCAATCCTCTGTTTATATTATTTTCAAAAATATAATCAGCCCCAGCCTCGCGAGCAATCCTTGAGGTTTCATCTTGCGACCCGTCATTCATTATCAAAATCCGCACCTCTTCCACTCCATTAATTTTTCGGGGAATCTCCCGTATAACTTTTGCTATGCTCGCCTCTTCATTGAAAGCAGGCACCATTATTATAAGTTTCATATTTTATTACTCAAGCGCTTTTTCAATTCTAAAACTTTTTTAATATATTCTATGCTCAATGGTAAAATATTCACCCTGCTTTTTCTGCCCTTTTCATTTTTTTCTTCCCATGCCACCGGAATTTCTTTTATTCTAAAGCCGTAATGTTCCGCAATGATTATAAGCTCGCTATCAAAAAACCATTCATTGCTTTTAATTTTCGGCAAAACTTCCTTCCATACCTTTCGATTGATTGCTTTAAAGCCGCAAGGCGCGTCCTTAACTCGCAGATGAAAAACAATTTTCAATATCAACCGGTATCCAAGCGAGATTATTTTCCGCAAACGTGTCCGCTTCACGCGGGATTCTTTATGATATCTGGATCCGCACGCAATATCATAATGCTCATCCGCTATTGCCGCAATAAGCCGAGGAAGAGCCTCAAGATCCACCGCAAGATCAGCATCCATAAAGCAATAAATGTCAGCGTCATTTTTTAGCCACGCGCTTCGCACAGCTATGCCCTTTCCCTTTTGTGAAACCATCATATATATAACCCTTGGCAATTTTTGAGATACGCGTTTAACGATAGATTGGGTTAAATCAGTAGAATTATTATCCGCAACAACAATGCTCCAATCGTATTGCGCCATATGGGAAATGCAAAAACGGCATATCTCCATAATATTTTTTTGGATTATTTTTTCCTCATTGTACGCTGGAATAGCAATTAAAAGTTTCATAAAACCTCGTATATCTTTGTTTTTTTATCATCAAACACTTCTTTAAATTTAAAATTATCCATAAAATTTTTATCCATTTCCTCGTGGCGCTTAAGATCAATAAACACATATTTTGCCTTAAAATCATTTTTAATTATTGGATATATGTTTTCTTTTTCCTTCGCTGTTGTTATAGCATCCCATTTCGTATAGAGTTCAGGATTTTTCGCGTACATAAACCTTGTATCAAGGCCAACGATATAATAATTGTTGGAATTATAATAAAAAAGCATGGGAAATTCATCCCAGTCGCTATGAAATACTATTGTGCCCGCCGCGCTGTTTTCACGAAGCCATTCCATTGGAGCCTCGTATTTATCAAATTCTATCCCATTCTCATAAAAATTCATCATGCTAAAATAATCTCGCGTTATAATATAAGGAATCATCAGCGCCGGAATTATTAAAGCAATCAAAAAAAATTTCTGCTCGCGTAAAAAAATTTTTACGTCTTTTAAAAATGTTTTTACATCATAATATTCTAAAAAGGACGTAAGGGCAACGGAGGAAAATGCGATCACGAGGGGAACAAAATATTCCAAATTTCTCCTAGACTTCATTGCTAAAATAAAAAAAACTACCATGGATAAAAATAGATTCATCGTCAGCGCGTTTTTTCTTTTAAAATTCATTATAAAAAATGTGCCCGCAATAATTAAAAGTATCAGCGCCACGCTGGAATTTGTTATAAGCTCAAGCGGTTTATACGCGCTCCATTCGCCACCCACGCCGATAGCGCTTTTATAATTCACAACGGCAATTTTTACAATTTGATTCCAATAAAAAATAAGATTTTTTGGAAAATACGGATTTATTATAATTCCCGAGACAAGCCCTCCTGCGACGACAGCAATAAGTTTGAAGTCTGAGCGTATTTTTTCCTTTAATGTATTCTTATGTATATAATAATGCCTGGAAAGAATGGATTTTTCAAAAATTTCAGGCGCGCGGGACAGGATATCTATAAAAGCTAAAACTAAAATAAGCGGCCATCCGCCGTACAGCCACACATAAAAAAATGAAAAGAAAAAAATATGTAAAAGCTTCTTTTTTACAATCAAATAATACACGATAAAAAACATGCTTATGGCAAGCGCCTGCGCCTTTGCAAGGTTTATACGGAAGACAAACGATGAATCAACCATGAGAATCGCGGTAAAAAACCATGCGCCACGCACACCTATTTTTTTCAAAAACCAATAAAATACCACAATGGTTAGGCTGGCAAAAATAAGCGTGGCGAATTTCACGCCATAAAGCGGAGGCAAAAACATAACAAATGGAACAAGGGCAATGTGATACAACAAGTGATGATCGGCAAAGTTTTCATTTAAAATAGTATACGGAAGATACGGAAAACTTTTTATAATCCCCTGGTCTCTCATAAGCACTGCTATTTTTGTATGATAAAACGAGTCCGGATCGGTAAATTTCGGCATAGTATGTAAAAAATAAAAAAAATAAAATGCCGTTATAAAAAAAAGAATATATACAAGCCATTTTTTTTCAAAAGTTTCTTTCTTAACTGTCAGATATAAATTTTTCAGCATAGGATACAAAATATAATGCGAATATACTAATGTGTGCTAATGATACCAATAAATACAAATATTTAAATTAGACATTTGAAATTTCATTGGAAATTGGATACCTGCCTGCCGGCAGGCAGGTTGGTAATGAGAAATTTTATTATCTTTTCTTTTATTATACCCACAATTCATATTAAAATCAACCCATTTTCGCATTGATTTTATTATTAAAATTTGTTATGATAATAGTAAATATATTTATAAATTTTAGATATTTTATTAATTTTTTATTATTCATTTTATGTCAGGGCACAGCAAATGGGCAAAAGTTCACAGACAAAAGGGCGTTACTGACGCCAAAAAAGGGAATGTTTTCACCAAACTTGGCAATACCATAACCATAGCGGCAAAACTTGGCGGAGGAGATCCTGAAATGAATTTCAAATTAAAGCTTGCTATTGAAAAAGCAAAGGGCGCGAATATGCCAAAAGACAACATTGACCGAGCCATAAAACGCGGCACAGGGAGCATAGAGGGGCAAACCATTGAAGAAGTTATATATGAAGCGCATGGCCCCGCAGGAATTACATGTATTATTGAAAGTTTAACCGACAACAGGAATCGGACGACAAATGAATTAAAACATATATTTTCCGATCATGGATTCAGCCTTGGCGCGCCAGGAAGTGTCATTTGGCAATATGAAAACAAGGGTGTTATCGGTATTAAAACAATGAATGACGAGCTGGAATTAGAGCTTATAGACCAAGGAGCATCAGATATTGAAAAATACGAAGATATAAATTCCGTATACTGCAAACCGCAAGATTTGGAAAAATTAAAAAAATTACTGGAATCAAAAAATATTGCTATTGAGTTTGCGGAAATGGAATTTGTTGCGAAAAATAAGACAACTCTTGACGACTCGTCAGCAAAAGAAAAATTTGAAAAATTTGTTTCAACTCTTGAAGAAAGCGATGAGGTAAATAATTATTATACGAACATTATATAAAATTCAAAATTCAAAGTTAAAAGTTCAAAGTATTGGTGTCGCTTCGCAACTTTATTTTTTTAAAAATAGCGAGCAAGGCGAGCTCCTTAACTTTTAACTTTGAACTTTTAACTTTGAACTTATGATAATTTTAGGCATTGATCCGGGACTTGCGGACACTGGCTATGGAGTAATCCGAAAAGAAAAAAATAATCTTTCCTTTATAGCCCATGGATGCATTCAAACGGATAAAAAAAATACTTTTCCAAAACGGCTTGGCATAATTTCGCTTGAATTAAATAAAATTATTAAAAAATATAAACCGGATTATGCTGCCATTGAAGAATTGTTTTTTTGCAAAAATGTAAAAACTGCTCTTCTTGTCGGCCAGGCTCGCGGGGCAATTATCGTCACTTTAGATTTTTCGCAGATTCCGGTGCACGAGCACACTCCTTTGGAAATAAAACAAGCTATCACGGGGTACGGAAGGGCGGATAAATCACAGATTCAGGAAATGGTAAAAATCATATTAAAGCTTAAAACCATTCCAACCCCCGATCATGCCGCCGACGCGCTTGCCATTGCCATAACCTGCGCCCACACGATACAATAACAGTATATTAAATCCGAAATACTAATTTCGAAAATCGAAACAATGTTTAATAATTAAAATTCTAAACAATGTATATGATTTGAATTTAGGATTTATGATTTGTTTCGGATTTCGGGCTTCGAATTTAGTATTTAATCAATTTATGGATAAAAAAGTCCAAAAACTTATTGAAACCAGCATACAAATAATCAAAGACGCCTCTTTGGAAAATGGAGCGATTGTCGCGGCGAATTCTGATAAAGAATATTATCCGCGGCAAGCAAAAGACTATCATTATGTTTGGCCGCGCGATGCCGCCTATATCTGCGTAGCCGCTCAAATGGCAGGAATACGCACCATTCAAGAACCATTTTTTCATTGGTTGAATTATCGTCCGGAAAATTTTAAAAAAGAAGGGCTTTTATTTGCCAATTATTCGACCAATGGACGGATGGAAGTTGATCAATTCCAGCCGGATCAGGCAGGATCCGTGTTATGGGCTATTTATAATTTTTACAAAGATGATTTGGCGAAAGCGGAAAAACAAGAAGTTGTAATCCGAAGGCTTGCTGACGGGCTTTGCTCGGAGTGGCGCGGAAAATATTTTTTTAAAAATACCGTAGACCTTTGGGAAGAAAGCAATAGAAAAACATCGACAAGAATGGAAAATAACCACACGTATTCTTTGGCAGCTTGCGCCAAGGGGTTGCTTTTAGCCCACAAGATGCTGGGAAATATTGAATGGGAAGACGTAGCGCGCCAAATGATTGAAAGAATCGACGATTCGTATGATCATAAACAAAAAAGTTTTTTGCGTAATCACGGCAGAATTGATGACCCAAATATTGACGCCTCATTGCTTGGACTTACATACCCATTTGAAATCATCCTTCCCGATGATGCGCGGATGATTCAAACCGTTAGCGCTATTGAAAAAAATATCACAATCAACGGAGGCGTGCATCGATTCCAATTTGATTACTATGACGGAGAAGGATCGGCCCAGGAAGGCGCAGGAGCATGGCCCATATTGAATTTTTGGATGTCAATTTACTACTCTTTACGAAACGACCGAAAAAAATCAGAGGCATATTTTATGTGGGTAGTAGAAAAAATAAAAGACGATTACATGATTCCGGAACAAATATTTTCCGATTTTCGCGAAGGCATTCGCCCATTAGTGTGGTCGCATGCGATGTTTCTCATTGCTTCAAAATATTTAGGATACCTATAACATAAATCCGAAATCCTAATATCGAAATTCGAAACAAATTCAAAACTTAAAATTTTAAATACTAAACTTTTATATTATTTGAATTTAGGATTTATGATTTGTTTCGGATTTCGTGCTTCGAATTTAGAATTTAATCAATATTATGTCCAAACCCTTAAAAATAGTAAGCATATCGTCAGAAGTCGATCCGTATTCAAAATCGGGCGGGCTTGCTGATGTTGCGCGATCCCTTCCTCGCGCGCTTAAGCGTCTGAAGCATAAAATAATCGTCATAACACCGCTTTATTCCCAGGTTACAGATATAAAAAAATATGAACTGAAAAAAATATTCAGCGATGTTAAGCTTGCGGTCAGCCAGGACGTGTTTATGGAAGCGAATTTTTGGCAAGGGGAGCTCATGAAAGGATTGCCGATTTATTTTGTGGAAAACAATAAATATTTTGGAAAAAATAAAAATATATACGGATCGCAGCATGAAAATGCCCGCTTTTTCTTTTTTGACGTCGCAGTTATCGAGCTTATTAAATTATTAAATTTTGAGCCGGACATAATACACTGCCATGATTGGCATACCGGACTTATTCCATATTTTTTAAAAGGGCGGTATAAATCCGATCCGATTTTTACACGCACCGCGACGATATATACCATACATAATCTGACATTTCAGCTTGGGCAAAATTGGTGGGAAATTCCTTCCAATTTAAAAGATGACGGCAGAACCCCATTACCGAAATTTGAGCATTCACCGGCAGTTGAGCGGATAAATTTTGCAAAAAGAGCTATAATGAAGGTTGATCTCATAAATGCTGTTTCTGAAAATTATGCGAAAGAAATTCTCACTAAAGATTTTGGCGAAGATCTGAACATCATACTAAAAAACAGGAAAGAAAAGCTGTTTGGAATAGTTAATGGTATTGATTATAATGATTATAACCCCTTAACCGACCCCGGCCTGAAACAAAATTACGGGCCGCAGACAGTGAGCGATAAATTTAAAAATAAAGAATATCTGCAAAAATATTTTGAATTGCCACTAAGGCGCGAAGTTCCAATACTTGGAATGGCCACGAGAATAACCGAGCAAAAAGGGTTTGATCTTCTTATGAAAATATTTGATGATCTCATGACCTTGGATATCCAGTTTGTCATTATGGGCTCAGGAGATAAGGCCTATGAAAAATTTTTCGTTGATATGAAAAAAAAATATCCTGAAAAAGTTGGGCACCACCTTGAATTTGATACAAAAAACGCTTCCCTTATTTACGCCGGCTCGGATATCTTTCTTATGCCCTCGCGTTTTGAGCCATGCGGACTTGGCCAGCTTATCAGCCTGCGCTACGGATGCATTCCCGTAGTGCGCGCCACAGGCGGGCTTGTGGACACCATCACTGATTTTAATCCCAATACCGGCAAAGGGAACGGCTTTGTCTTCCATAAATACGATTCAAAGGCCTTTCTTATCGCATGCACAAGAGCCATAGAGACATTCAGGCACGAAAGCGTATGGTCAAAGCTTATACAAAACGGCTTCCGTGAATCTTTTTCATGGCGGATCCCCGCGAAAAAATATGTGCTTTTATACAGAAAAGCAATAAAAAATAAACTTTTATCAAATAACCATACTGCTTAATATATGATGTACTGGATAAATTTTTTACATTTTTACCAGCCTCCATACCAAAATCACGACATCATAAATAAGGTAACCAAAGAAAGCTATATTCCCCTTATAGAAGAATTGAAAAAAAATCCACGTGCGAAAATTACGTGCAATATTTCAGGCTCTCTTATTGAACATTTATATGCGACAAAAAATGAAATTGTGATAAACGGCTTCCGCGACCTTTTGGAAAATAAACAAATAGAAATAACCGGATCCGCGTGCTACCATCCCATCCTTCCTCTTCTTCCCGCTCCGGAGATACAAAGGCAAATTGAATTGAATAATGAGGTTCTCAAAAAAGCGTTTGGCGGCCTCTACCAACCAAGCGGTTTTTTTCTGCCTGAGATGGCCTACAACAGGAAGGTTGCAAAAATTATTAAAAAAATGGGTTTTAAGTGGATCATCCTTGATGAAATAAATTATAACGGAAGGCTGAACTCTGTTCAATTCCAAAAAAAATATAAAATTAAAAATAACGGGCTTTTGGTTATTTTCCGAAATAGAGAAATTTCTAAAACCTTTGTCCCTCGAACGCTTTTTAAACTTTTGGAATCCACGTCAACCCCGCCCGTCGTGATTACCGCAACGGATGCGGAAATGTACGGGCATCACCACAAAAACGGGCACGATCTCCTTGCGAAAGCCTATCAGGACGAGCGCATAAACATTCTCACGGTCAGCCAATATATTGAAATGCTTCCTCCCAGATCGGAACTTATTGATCCTATTATTGCATCATGGGAAACAACGCCGGCCGATCTTGAACATCACATACCTTTTATTTTATGGGATGATCCGCACAACAGGATACACCACCTCTTATGGAAATTAAGAAAATTGGCGATAAGAATTGTTCATAGAAATACCCACTCGCCAAATTATGAATGGGCGCGTTACCATCTTGACCGGGGGCTGGCGAGTTGCGCGTGGTGGTGGGCGTCAGAAAAAAAACCGGACGTTTTCTCCCCTATCACATGGAACCCGGATGAAATTGAAAAGGGCATCAAAGAGCTTATATCAAGCATCCGATCCCTTACAAATATTTCTCCCGAGACAAAGCTTCACGCGGAAAAAATCTACCAGCAGCTCATCAAAGAAATATGGAGTCATCACTGGAAAAAATACCATCCGTCTATTTATGAACAAACCCAGCAGCAACTTGGTACGGCATTTTATCTTTTAAATATGCCGTATCTCATGAAGCTTTTTACAAAAAAACTTCAGCATGAGATACAAACAAAGGGTTCAATCACTGATATAAAAATTTTTCCATATAAACACCAGATTAATCAGAAATCTTATCACATCGTAACGCGGTACGTTATATCTTTTGCGCGAAAACGCGCGCTCCCTGTCAATATTTTTTGCAATGCGAATTCACGCGAACCAAGAAAAGGGACATTTAGGGCGCTTCAATTCATTTCCAACCATGGCTTTACTCGCGGGAGATACCGCGCTCCTGTTCCGCTTTTCTATCAGCAAAACCTTAAAGCAATGTTTTATTATGAGATTCCGGGCAGCGTTAATTTGTACGAATATGTAACCCAAAAACACCCTTCAATTAATAAAATAAAAAAACAAGTCTCTCTTACCGCGCAATGGCTGAAAAAACTTCATAGTATTCCCACCTCATCGGCGAAAAATTTTAATCCGCGGCAATCTTCAATAGCCAGGGTAGTTCCCGGCAAAAAATTCATGATGAATAAAATAAAAGAAAAGCATCCGGATTACCCGGAATTTAAGGATAAAATTGAAGCGCTATATAAGATTATCATACGAATTGATAGATCAAACAGCAATAAAATAAAAAAATCCATCATCCATGGCGATTTCCATCCGGAAAATGTCATTATAAAACCTTATGGAAAAAACAGCATCGGAGTTATTGATTATACTGACTGTTGCATCGCAGACCCAATGCGGGACTTGGGCAATTTTATGCAGCAATTCAGCACCATGATGCACCACTATATATCCCCCGAAAATACTTCTATCATCAATAGAAGCTTTCTCGGCGCTTATTTTAAAAAAACAAATCTGCCGAAAAATATTGAAAACCGGCTCAATCTCTACCATGCATGGACCGCTCTTCGATCCGCTATGTACTTTCTCACCATTAGAGATTTTGATATCCACCGCGCGAAAAAATTATTGAAAGAAACAAAAAATTATCTTAAAAAAATCATTCCAAATCCTGTTTCGCACATATCAAACAGCAGCCGCCACAATAATTTTTATTATATTACAAAAAAGCGAATATGAAAAAAAATGGCCACCATATAATATTTGAAGGCGCCGAGCTTGTTGGAAAAAGCTATGTGATGTCGCAGGTATATGATATTGTGGAAGCAAAATATAATGCAACGGGCAATATCCTTGATGGTTGCCATTGGTTTAATTCTGATATTGGCATCTTTGGAACGCGATTCGGAAAACCATGTATTGAAAAATACGTGGAAATGCTTGAAATTTTAAAAGAAAAGAATGTTTTATTTGAAAAATTCCATATTTCCGACATTGTTTACAACCGCCTTCGCGGAAATATTGCAATATCCTATAAAAGCGTAGAAAAAAAATTATTGCGATTGGAAGCAAAAATTATTTTATGCACCATCAAAGAAGATGAAAGCGTTTTTCAAAAAAGAATCCAAGATCGCCTGCGCCTTTACCCGCACTATACAAGAATACTCAAAAGCCCGGGCTGGTATATCGGGCAACAAAGGAAATATATAAACGAAATTAAAAAGACAAAACTCCCCCATCTGATAGTGGATATGACTGAAATTCCAAATGAAAAAAGCAGCAAGGATATTTTGCGCTGGATTGGGGAAATATAAGTTTAAAATTCAAAGTTAAAAGTTAAAAATTTTTTTCCATATCTTTGAACTTTGCACTTTGAACTTTTAACTTTTTATATTTAATTTATGAAATACGTCATCGGCGTAGATGTTGGGGCGACTAAAATTTCAGCCGCCATTGTTGCGCATAATCATACCATTTCAAAAACAATAACCCATCCCACTGAGTCGCATCTTGGGAAAAAAATCCTATTGGCAAATATCATAAAAATTATAAAAATATTTGATTCTCCTGCCGTTCATTCTATTGGCATCGGCATTGCCGGAGAGATAAATCAAAAAAAAGGCATTCTTATCTCAAGCCCGAACATGGCTCATGATGTAAAAAACGTACCAATAGCTAAAATTATTAAACACGAGTTTAAAAAAAACGTATATATTGAAAATGACGCCAAATGTTTTATCCTTGCCGAAAGCGTTTTTGGGGCTGGAAAAAAATACGATTTTGTGGTAGGGTTGACTCTTGGTACCGGCATAGGCGGAGGTATTGTTATAAACAAAAAGTTGTACCGCGGTGGCCTTGGAATTGCCGGCGAAATTGGACATATGACTATAGCTGACAATGGAAGTCTTTGCGGTTGCGGGCAAAGGGGGCATTTAGAATCGTACGCGTCCGGAACGGGCATGATCCATCTTTATAAAGAAATGTCCGGAAAAACTCGCGACACATACACCATTGCGCAAAAAGCCAAAGACGGCGATGCTAGCGCCAAAAGAGTAATGAAAATTATGGCGCAATCCCTTGGAATAGGCCTTGCCAATATCATGAGTATTCTTGATCCGGAAATAATTATTATCGGCGGAGGCATGGCGAGTGTTCGGCCAATCTTTGGGCCAGCAATAAAAATTGCCAGAAAAAACGCATTATATCCGTCTTTGAAAAAAATACCGATAGTCAGGGCACTCCTTAAGGAAAATGCGAATATCTACGGCGCTGCAATAATCGCCCAAAATCAGCAATAAAAACCATGAAAGATCATCTTCATTCATACAACACGTGGAGGCACAGCGTTGAACGCAGGCTCCCAGTCTTTGGGAAAAAAAAACGCAATACGCTTGGAAAATTGCGTGCGTTTTTTAAATTTCTGCTTATACTTTTAGTATTTGGAGCGCTTGCGGGCGCGATTGGTTTTGCTATTTTAATCGCCTGGGTTTCAAAAGATCTTCCTGATCCAAATAAAATTATAGACCGGCAAGTACCGCTAAGCACAAAAATTTACGATCGATTGGGAACAACGGTGCTGTACGAAGTTCATGGTGCGGAAAAACGTACTATAGTTGAGCTTGATGACATCCCAAAATACGCTCAGCAAGCAACATTGTCGGCAGAAGACCGCGAGTTTTATCAGCACAAAGGATTTAGCATAACCGGAATTGTCCGTTCGCTCATCCGCAATACCCTAACAGGTTCCCGCGTTGGCGGCTCAACCATCACCCAGCAACTTGTTAAAAACGCCATTTTAACAAGCGACAAACAATATACCCGAAAAGCCAAAGAAATCATATTATCGTACCAAATAGAAAAAAGATTTACTAAGGATGAAATTTTAAAAATGTATTTTAATGAAATACCGTATGGATCTACGATTTATGGCATTCAGGCAGCTTCCCAAACCTTTTTCGGCAAGGACGCAAAAGATATAACCCTGGCCGAAAGCGCCATATTGGCGGCAATTCCCCAAAGGCCTACATATTACTCGCCATACGGCAATAACACGGAAGGGTTGTACAATCGGCAGTGGTGGATCTTAGACAGTATGGCAAAGCTCGGCTATATTTCCGCCGAAGAGGCTGAGACGGCTAAAAAAGAAAAGGTTGTATTTCGCAAACCAACGGAAAATATCATTGCGCCGCATTTTGTAATGTATATTAAAGAATATTTGAGCGAAAGATACGGAGAAAAAACTGTCGGCGAAGGTGGTTTGAAAGTCATCACAACGCTTGATTTGGAAAAACAAAAAATCGCCGAAGAAGCCATAACAAAACAGGCTGAAAAAAATAAAAAATGGGATGCGTCAAATGCCGCGCTTGTGTCGCTTGATACGAAAACCGGGCAAGTGCTTGCCATGGTAGGATCGGCTGATTATTTTAATGATGAAATTGACGGCCAGGTGAATGTAACGTTGCGTCCGCGCCAGCCCGGGTCGTCATTTAAACCAATTGTGTATGCGTCCGCCTTTAAAAAAGGATATACCCCGGACACGGTTGTATATGACGTAGTAACAACGTTTAAAAATACAGACGGAAAACCCTATACTCCATATAATTACAACCTTAAAGAAAATGGCCCCGTTACCTTGCGCCAGGCGCTTGCGGGATCGCTCAATGTTCCCGCCGTTAAAGTGCTCTATCTTACCGGCATTGATAATGTCTTGGATCTTGCGGAAAAATTTGGGTATACAACGCTGGAACAGCGTTCAAGATTTGGCCTATCGCTGGTTTTAGGAGGAGCTGAAGTAAAGCTTATTGAACATACCAACGCGTTTGCCGCGCTTGCACGCGAGGGAGAACTTCATAGTATTGCCCCGGTATTACGGGTTGAAGATAAAGATGGAAGCGTTTTGGAAGAATTTAAAAATGTTGAAACAAAGATTATTGAAACACAAATAGCAAGGCAAATCACTTCTATATTATCCGACAACTCCGCAAGGGCTTTTATGTTCGGAGAAAACAATCTTCTCGTCCTTAAAGACCGTGTAGTAGCGGCGAAAACCGGAACAACAAACGACAATCGGGACGCGTGGATCATCGGATATACTCCAAGCATTGCCACGGGAGTATGGGTTGGCAATAATGATTTTTCGGAAATGAAAGCGGGCGCTGACGGATCGGTCATTGCCGCTCCTATTTGGAATGAATATATGTCAAAAACGTTGGCGAAAACGCCGGCTGAAAGTTTTAATGAGCCAAGCCCGGTTATTTCTGATAAGCCGGTGCTAAATGGAAGCATTAAAGACGGCGTAAAAATCGCAATAGACAGAATCACGGGCAAGCTTGCAACGGAATTTACTCCGCTTGATTTTATTGAAGAAAAAACATTTAAAGAAGTCCATAATATTTTATACTATATTAATAAAGACGACCCGCAAGGGCCTCCACCCCAAGACCCGGTCCAAGATCCGGAATTTAACGCATGGGAAGCTGCGGTGCAAGAATGGGCAAAGAAAAAAAATATTTCTCCCGAAGAGCCGCCAAAAGAATATGATGACGTACACACGCTTGAAAATAGGCCGAAGATATCAATTACCTCGCCATGGAACAATCAGACCATGAAAGAGCGCCTATTGCACGTGGAGGTATCTGCGGAAGCGCCCAGAGGCATACGAAAGGTTGAATATTATCTTGCAGGAAAATTTATTGGAGAAACAACCATATTGCCTTATTATTTCAATGGAATAATTGATAATAATAATATTCCCAACGGCATATCAACGCTTCGGGTTGTGGCGCTTGATGATGTAGGAAATAGAGATCAGGCGTTCATTGATCTTAATTTGGAATTTTCTTCAATTGAAGAGGGAATTGTTTGGTCTAAACCAAACAGCGGAGCCATACTTACAAAAGAAAGCTTCCCCCTTTCTCTTGTTCTTGAAGTTAGAAGGCCGGAAAATATTGATAGCGCGTATTTCTATGTTGAAAAATCAGATGCTTCAAAAATATATATCAATACCACAAGACTTCCCGCAACCAATACCATCGCTACTCAATGGACTTCGTACCCGGGCGCGGGAATTTATACTTTTTATGTAGTTATTAATAATAAAGATGGCTTCGCCTACCAAAGCGATCGGATTATGGTAGAGATAAAATAGTTTTAAATATATATAAAATCTAAAAAAACTTCCTCAAAATATTGGAGGAAGTTTTTTAGATTTAAGCAAAGATTAAAGCTCTACCTGCCTGATGAAGTCGGCAAATAATTTAATCTTTTGGCTATCATTAGGATTAAATAAAAAAGGCGCAACATCATTTGCAATTTCTTCAAAATCAACATTCATTGAATAATCCATTAATTTTTCTTTTAACCTTATGCCATCGCCAATGCCGATTTTTTTCTGAAGATACTCGTAATTTGGCTTAGCTTTTTGCAATAAAAAAATTACATCAAAAAAATCACGTCCTTTGGCGCGCTTGCGATTCAGCGTTGCATAAATTTTTTGCGAAAGAAGCAAGTCGATAGGCGTTACATTAATTTGAGTAAAAATATCAAATTTATTTAAAATTTTTTTTTCCGGCTTATAATCAAATTCTTGCGGCACCGTATCAATTTGAATTATAATCTTTTCGTCTTTCGCAAACGATAATTCATTATCAAATAAAATTCCCGGCAATTTAATGTAACATCGGAACGCGCCCTTAAATACATTTTTTATCTCGACAACATAACCCTGTTTTTCCAGTTCTTTTTTTATCTCATCGGTCAATTCGGAAAATTCCTTTTCGCTTAAGCCAAAATTATCAAAATCCAGGTCTTCGGAAAAACGGGTGTTGTCATAAAGAATTCTTAATGCCGTCCCGCCTAAAAATGATAGTGTATTTGCGTATTTTGAATTAAAGATTATTTCCAAAATTTCATACTGCAAATACTCGCGCAAAATATTCTTTTTAAAAGCGCGTAAATTTTTTGGATAATAATTTTCTATTTTTTTTAAATCAAGCATACTGAATATGTTCTAAAAATTTATTAACTCTTTTCTCCATACTCTTATTTCCAAATTCTTTCAGATATCTCATGAGCCTGGCCTTATCGGCCCTACCCTTAAATTCCTCGCCATTAAATCTCATTTCACTAAAATCATTTTCTGTCTTCAGGTGCGGATTGAAATAAAAATAATCCAAAACCGCTTTTTCAATTTCAGCAATTTTAAAATTATGCCCCTTGTATTCAACGAGCTTATATCCGAACATCAATGCCGGCCTGATATGTTTATAAATAAATTTTCCAACAACGGATTCAAAATCATTGGTCTTTTCAGAAGTTACCGATGTAATGCCATAGACGCTTTCCGGTATTACATTGTAATGGGAAAATGCCATTTCAAGAGAGATATATGATGGCGAGTAGATTTTATTGGCCATTAAAAACAGCGCTGATTCGTTAATTTCCAAATCAGAAAAGATGTAATAGCCCCTGCGGATCATTTTTATATAACCCTTGCCTTGCCACTCACTCAATCTTCGTAAATCAAAGTCAGCTTCAATCTTTCTGACATCCTGAAGACTAAAAATCTTAAATTGTTCCAATTTTTGCTTTAATTCAATAAATTGCATATATTCCCGTATTATGTTATTTTTAACATACTATGGAATTATAATAGCATCTATTCATAAAAATAACAACAAATCTGGTTATGCTTCCTCAAGCATATTAAGGAAGTTTTTTTATAATAATTATTTTTTGTCATTGTCCGCTCCAATTTTCCAAATATTCTTCTCTAAGAAAGCTTCAATAGTTTGCCGGGTGGCCTTGTTGATCAAATTTGAATGCGACAGTTTATTTTCTTTAGCATACTCAGCCAGGGTAACAATTTTTTTGCCCTCCAAATATGCCAACCGTTTATGATAGCTATTGGTCAGCGCTTTTCCTACTATTTCTTCCATAATTGAAGCCTTGCCTTTCATATCAAACTCTCTAAATGCTTCGTAATACTTCTTCCGATCAATAAATTTGATATTTATCGGAACAAACCCCTCGCGGATTAAAGCATAATTATTAATGACTCTCCCGATCCGGCCATTGCCATCGCAAAACGGATGGGTATATTCAAAAGTCAAATGCAGCTTTGCAATACGGTTGATAATATTTTCATAGTTCGTCGCATTATATTCAGCTAACATTTTTTCCAACCGATCCGCCACTTCTTTTGGATTGGGAGCAATATGATTTCCAACCCGCACAAATTCGTTATCTTTCCTAAATCTGCCGGCGATGTCATCCCGTATGTTAGAAATTAGCATTTTATGCAGAGACAAAATCACTTCCAAAGAAAGCTCTTGTTCTTTGGCTCTTGTATCAATATACGATACGACCCTGGCCAAATTTTTGGCTTCAAAAATTTCTCGTTCAGTAATATATCTGTCCAAATCAATTTGCAACAATATTTTTTCGGTTTCTTCAAGAGTAAGCGTGCTATTTTCGATGGCGTTGGAGTTATAGACCTGTTCGGCCACTTCGGTTTCCGCGATAAGCTTAATAAGCGCGTCTTTACCCAAAGACGCTTTATAGTATCTTTCGCGGAGCGAATTTATTTCGTTGAAAACTTTAAGTATTTTTGTCATATATAACCAGTATACCATTTTTCACGGTTTTGTCAACATAACCGTGAAAAATATATTAAAATCATACCATTTTCATCTTTTTGGCTATAAATCTCCAATAAACTGCATATCCCACAGTATGCTAAAAATAACAACAAATATGGTCATACCTACCAAAGCGATCGGATTACGGTAGAGATAAAATGATTTTATTTAGTAAAATTCCGCACGAGTGCATGTTTTTGACATAAAAATTACAAAATGCTACCATTAAACTTATAACATCAAATACTATGGATAAAAACAAACAGCATCTCTTATTATCTGAAGACTTTAAGGGGTTGGCCAAACTTATGAATGGTCGTTTTGATGAGCTTGAAGAAAACCTCAAAACCGAAATTAAACAGTCGTTCAATGAGGTTGATGACCGATTCAATGGAGCAGATAAACGATTTGATGCAATAGACGAACGATTCGAAAAAGTGGAAAAACGATTCGACAAAATTGATGGAAAACTGGATAAAATTGAGAAAACTCTAAAAACGAATGAAAAGCGAGACGAGGTTTTCGCCGAGAAGCTTAATCTTGATCTTAAAGCAGTTGACGCAGGAGCTCAAGGATAGCATCTTTCGGCAGCATTTGACTCCATACTCATAATCTATAAATACTAAACTATTACAAAAAGACGCTCACTGAGCGTCTTTTTAAATCGTTCCTTATAATCTAATCCAGTAATTTTATTTATAACTTTCCAACAGGAATCTTCCTTAAATTAATATTTGTTATACCCACCCCTAATATTTTCATAATTCTATATGCCTCGTCGCCACCTCTTAAATAATATCTCTATACATGGACTTGATCCGTCTATAACCTGAATAACTATTTTATCAGATCCAGTGTTTTGCAACATAAATTTAAGCAATTTGTAGCTGTATCTGTAAGCCCCCCTTTTCCTGTTTTTCTGTATTTGCTATATTTCTAAATAAATTAGGTTTTTTATCCAATTCGCTTAACCTTCTTTCTGAAATTTTTACATATTTTTCGTTCGCATCAATACCAATATAATTTTTCCCTAATTTTTTAGCCGCCACCGCGGTTGTCCCGCTGCCAACAAACGGATCTAACACGACCGCATCTTTTGAAAAAGCCGATAATTTAATTAAATATTCACAAATAGCTAAGGGCTTAACGGTTTTATGGTCATTGTAATCTCCTTTTTCTTTTTTTGTCGGTTTCGGCAACAAAAAAGCTCTATCAATTAATTCGTCTATTTTATCTACTGTAAAAACATTCGCCGGATACATATTATCGCCAATTCTGACATTGGTATCAAATAAACCGACTTCGTGTTTGAGCATATTTTTAAGATATGTTTGATCAGTTGGCTTCTGAGCCATCGCAATTGGCTCAAAGCATGATTTAATTTGTGGGGTTTTCCATCCTTTCAATTTTTCTTTAATTTTTTCTTTTGCTTTCTCATCTATATCCATCTTTTTAATAAAGTGATCAACGCCCATTGCTTTGGCTTGATTTTGAGTATAGAGCCACATAAAAGCGTCTCTGATTTCAAAGCCAGCGTCATCTATAGCAGAAGCCATTCTATGGTATAGTCTAGGGCTGGAAAAAGAAAAGAAAAAACCACCCGGTTTTAAAATCCTGAAAATTTCCGCTGAAATTTTTAAATACCAAGCGTAAAATTTTTTTCCCTGTTCTCTGTCAAATTTCATTCCAGCAGGAAGCGATTTAATTGTGTATTGATTACTTTTATTTGATACTTCTTCATAATCCCAATTATTATCAAGCTTATCTAAAAAATATGGGGGGTCGGTTAAAACAACATCTATTGAATTGGTTTCAACTCGAGGTAAAAATTCTAAGGTATCAGCACAAATTATATTGTTTATAAATTTATCGTTTTTCATTTTTTAGAATTTAGGATTTTTTCCTTTAAATTCTTTGTAAAGTATTCTATAGATTATTGTTCTTACGTCTTTATTAAAATTTTTGACAAAATTAGCATCTGCCAATCTTATAACCCTGCCCTTTTCATCATAAACCCACCTGTTTCTGTCGCCTCGGTTGCATTTCTGGCATTGAGGAATAATATTTCCAGGAACAAGCGACTTATTTGGATCCATATGCGATTTTTCTAAAATTGTTTTTGACGCCGGCCAATGAAAATGCGGCTTTCCTTCTTGCGAACCGCAAGTGGCACAACGATAATTATACTTTTCTTTTATTGCGTCCCAATCGTCAGTTTCTGAAATTCTATGCCCCTTTTTAAATCCAGGATAGGGTTCCTCTAACGTCCAAAATTGGTATGATCCTCTTTCTATTTTTAAAACAATATTATCTCGTCCGCCTGCGACTATCCACCAGCCAGCTTGAGCGCCTAAATGTCTGGCCTGTTGGACATCATTTGTGTTTGGATAATAACTTCTGACAAATTTAGTAAGTTCTTCCTTGCTGACTTTTCTAGTATTTGGGTAATCATATGCTAAATAAACTAAAACCAGTGCATCTTTTGTAAATTTTTTCTTTGAAGCGTAAAGTTTAGGTAGCTTTACTCCAAATTGTGCCAAATACTTTTTGTGGTATTCACAAACAGTTTTATAAATGCTTTCTATGGATTTTTTGTTTAAAATAAGACTGTCTAGCATATTTTTATTATATTTTACTGCTTTATCGGCATGATGATATACATATATGCGCTAGAATCTTTTGGTTTGATTATGCATGGGCTTGATCCATCTATAACCTCTATTATAATTTCATCTGATCCGATATTTTGAAGCCCATC
>Ga0209211_10001302_pt1 | contig 47675 bp, 63 predicted proteins | sample RifGroA2_FD_183992 | JGI IMG/M metagenome (GOLD analysis project Ga0209211, IMG submission 183992) | Groundwater microbial communities from Rifle, Colorado, USA - Groundwater A2 (SPAdes) (version 2) | ecosystem: Environmental > Aquatic > Deep subsurface > Groundwater | place: Rifle, Colorado...
AGCAAAAAAGGGAAATAATTCTTTTAATCTTAAAATTCGTTAATTTGGCCTTTTTGAACTTAATTTCCGTCATTTTTCTATTATATCATGACCGATATCTAGTCTAGAGCCTCTATAAAATACTGGTTAATACCTTAGCTCCACTTTTTGTTACCGCAATTGTATACTCAAAATGCGCCGACAGTGATCCATCCTTTGTGGCATATCCATAACTATCTTTAGATTTTTTGATTTGATAACTACCAATTGTTACCATGGGCTCTATACAAATCACCATTCCTTCTTGAAGTTTGACCCCTTTATGCCTTTGACCATAATTTGGAATATGGGGATCTTCGTGAATTTCTTTTCCTATGCCATGACCACACAATTCTCTTACCACGCCATACCCCTGATCTTCAATGTATCTTTGAATAGTATTTCCAATATCACCTGTAGTATTTCCTGCGCGCACTTTTTTAATTCCCCTTTTTAAAGCTTTTTTTGTAACCATGATTAATCTTGCTGCTTCAAAAGAAACTTTGCCAACCGGAACCGTTACGGCCATATCAGAATTATATCCTTTGTATAAAACACCCAAATCTAAACCAATAATATCGCCTTCTTTTAATACCCTATTAGATGGAAACCCGTGTACAATATCTTCATTGACCGAAGTACATAAAGAATAGGGAAATTTTTCGTATCCCTTAAAAGCTGGTTTTGCTTTATGCATTAAAATAAGAGCTTCTGCAGCCCTGTCCAAATCTAAAGTAGTAATTCCTGGTTTTACCATCTTTTCAAGTTGGCTTAAAACCGTTGCGAGAATTTTACCGCCCTCTGCAATAATTTTTATCTCTTCTGAAGTTTTAATTAGATTCATCTTCTAAAATTGTTAATATATTTTCATGAACTTCTGCCACCGATTTTTCACCATTTATTTTTTCAACCTTAAAGCCATTCTTTTTAAAATAATCAAATAACGGCAAAGTTCTTTCCTTGTATTGTACAAGGCGTGTTGTAATAGTTTCAGGATTATCTAAACCTTCTCTTTTTACCAACTTTGAACCATCTAAAGGGCAGAGAGTCAGTTTTTGGGTTTCTTGATTATGCAAAATAGAATGACGCATTAACTCGCAAATTTTTCGGTTAACATTTCTGTGGGCGGTAGTTTCTTGCGATATTTCAATCAGTATGATTTTAATATTTTCTTTGCCGTAAAGTTCTACCAACATTGGCATTTCTTTTTCAGCTTCGTACACTGTGCGCGGCGAACCAGACATCATCAAGCTTTCACCCTGGTCAAATGTACGCTGAATTTCCCGCATAATTAAAGTTGTCGCAAATGGCGGACTAGTTAAAATCCCCTTTTTCCAATTATCCATTTCAACCAGTACATCAATTTTTTGACCAAAACACTCAACAAATTTTTCAGGAGAATCTTGTGGTAATTTTTCCATTTTTTTAAATTCCCGCTCTATTATTTTACTGCTTTCAAGCGAAAACAACCCAAACTTTTCTGTTAAAAGTTCGGATTGAGTGCCTTTTCCCGCCCCCGGTGGACCAAATAAAATAATAACCTGCTTCATTTTAAGATTTATGATTTAAGATTTATGAAATAATTGTATCAAAATTACAAACTTACAGCAACTATTGACAAAAAAACAATGTAAATATATAAATAGTTCGAAGCAATCAACACGCTAAACCAAGAACGGCTGAAACGAGCCGTATGTACAAAAAGTCCCCATCGCATAGACGATTAGGGGGCATTTTTTATTTAAAAATTAGAAATTATTTAGAAATTAGAAATTCACATTTTAATCTTTTGGATTAAAATGTGTCGTATTCTCTCATTTGTAATTGAGAATTTATCTGACGCATAGTTTCTAAAACTACGCTTACAATAATTAATAAAGATGTGCCTCCTATTAAAAAAGTAAAACCGGTAACTCCTGTAAGTCCTGCCACCACTGATGGCGCCACTGCAATTAATCCTAAAAACATAGCCCCTGTAAATAATACCCTGTTTAAAATATGGGCTAAAAACTTTGTAGTTGATTCGCCAGGTCTTACCCCAGGAATAAAGCCTCCCATTTTCTGCAGGTTTTCTGAAATTGTTTTAGGATCAAAAGTAACAGCTGTGTAAAAATAAGTAAAAAGAATTACAAGTAAAAAGTATAATACCCCATGAACCCATGGATTATTAAAGAAAACCACAACCCAATTTGCCACATTACCTACAACTCCGGAAACTCCCCCAAAAAAACCTGCTATCATTCCAGGAAACAAAAGAATTGAAAGGGCAAAAATAATAGGAATAACTCCTGCAGGATTAACATTTAAAGGCAGATAAGTTGAAACTCCGCCATACATTTTAGAGCCTCTTACTCTTTTTGCATAAGAAACAGGGATGTTGCGACGCGCTTCTGTTATTAAAACCACACAAGCAATTATAGCTACTGACAAAACGAAAAATAAAATATACGAAGGTATTTTGGAGGGATCCCAACTTACAAATGTCTGGAAAATATTTGATGGCAAACTTGCAACTATACCTGCAAAAATTAATAAAGATATACCATTACCCATACCTTGCTCTGTAATAATTTCGCCAAGCCACATTAAAAACATAGAACCGGCGATGATGGTAATAATTGAACTTACCAGTACCATAAAAGGCAACTCGCCGATAATTCCTTGTCGCTGGAAAAGGGTTAGTATTCCATATCCTTCAAAGGCTGCTAAGGGAATAGTTAAAAGGCGTCCGTATTGGTTAAATTTTTGCCTTCCTGCCTCGCCTTCTTCCTTATACATTTTTTCAAGCGCAGGAAAAATCATGGTTAATAATTGCAAAATAATCGTTGCGGTAATATAAGGACCTAAACCTAATAACACGATTGAAAAATTACTTAATGCTCCCCCAGAAAATATATTTAAGAGTCCAAAAACTTGATTTTCAGCAAAAAATCTTCTTAAATTTTCTAAACCCACTCCTGGAATTGGAATATTGGCTGCTATTCTGAAAACCACAAAAAGAAACAATATAAAAATAAATTTATTTCTTAATTCTTTATTTTTAAAAAGGAATAATATTTTTTCGTACCACACTTGAGTATGAAGTATAAGGTATAAAGTATTAAGTATACGAAATACTTAATACTAAATACTAAATACTTTTAATTGTGCCTCCTGCTTTTTCAATTGCCTCTTTAGCGCTTTTTGAAAAACTGAAACCTTCAAAAGACAATTTTTTAGTTAATTTACCTTTGCCTAATATTTTTATTTCAGGCATTTTACCTTTTACCATGCGAACAAGACCCTTTTTAACTAAAGTTTCTGAATTTATTACTTCACCATCTTTAGTATTTTTATCTAAAATATCTAAATTAATTACTGTGCTATTATCCTCTAATACAAAACTCCTATATCCTTTTAATTTTGGATACCTTTTAATTAATTCTCTTATAATCGGCACCATTTTTCTGCCAGATCTTGAAGACTGACCCTTAATTCCCTTTCCAGAATAAGTGCCTTTTTTACCTCCTCTACCAACAATCTTTCGATCTTTTAATTTATGATTAGGTTTTAATTGATGAATTTGCATATTTGTGATTTAAGATTTACGATTTATGATTTAAGATTTTTAAAAACTTTCTAGCTGATCGTTTTTCATAAATCAATCTTATCTTGCCTTAAGCTTTCTTAAAGCTTCCATTGTTGCTCTAGCATTGTTAAGTTTATTTTTTGAACCAGAAAGAATCTTTGAAGAAACATTTTTAATACCAGCTAAATCGCAAATAGTTCTTACTGCTCCTCCTGCAACTAAACCCCTACCTTTTCTTTGTGGTTTTAACATGACTACGGCAGACCCCGACTTTGCTTCTACTTGATGAGGTATAGTGCCATCTACGATTACCACATTAATGGTATTTTTTTTAGCTCTATTGGTTGCTTTTTCTATGGCCTGAGAAACATCCTTACCCTTGTCTATTCCAATACCAATTTTGCTTTTTTTATCTCCAGCTATTACTACTGCCCTAAAACTCATCCTCTTTCCACCACCGGTAACTCTTGTAACTCTAGCCAAATCTAAAAGCTTTGTTTCATATTCATCTTTTACAATCCCCGACTTTCCAAAAAACTTTCTTACAGGCTTAAACCCATCATTATTTTTTGATGATTCTTCTTTTTTATCTGTAATAACTTGTTTTATTTCTTCTACCATAATTTAGAATCTAGAAAATAGAAATTAGAAAGTAGAATGCGACCGTAAAAATTCTATTTTCTATTTTCTAACTTCTACTTTCTCGTTTTAAAACTTGAGACCGCCTTCTCTTGCACCATCGGCTAATGCTTTTATCCTACCATGAAATACAAACCCTCCTCTATCAAACACAACTTTATCTATCTTTTTTTCTTGAGCCTTAGTAGCAATTAACTTACCAACACCAAACGCATAATTTACTTTATTTGACATTATCTTGCTAGCTGAATCTTTCGATAAACCTGTTTTCTTTACTTCCTTGTCTGAAGCATAAACTAAGACAACAGACTTATCATCATTAATTAATTGAGCGTAAATATGATTATCAGACTTAAAAACACAAAGCCTTGGACATTCTTTTGTCCCAAAAATTTTGGATCTTATTTTTTTGTGAATTCTTTGTCGTCTTAATTGTTTTTTTAACATATGATTTTAAAATGAAAATTATCAGAGAATTATAAAGTAACTGGAATTTCTACTTCTTAGTAGCCACTACTTTTTTACCCTCTTTTCTCCTAATTATTTCCCCTTGATATTTAATTCCCTTACCCTTGTACGGTTCTGCTTTCTTAGTGGCTCTTATTTCTGCTGAGATTTGCCCAACAACTTCTTTATTTATGCCCGAAACGGTGATTACATTTTTCTCTACCAAAAAATTAATGCCTTCTGGTTTTTTTATTTTAACCGGATTTACAAATCCTAGATTTAATACCAATTCCTCTCCCTGCACTGCCGCCTTGTAGCCAACTCCTTCAATTTCAAGTTTTTTTTCAAAACCTTTATCCACTCCTTCTACCATATTGAAAATTAAAGCTCTATATAATCCCCAAAGTCCTTTTGCTTTTTTAGAGATTTCTCCCTTTCTTGGCAACACAAAAATCTTACCATCCTTTATTTCCGCTACTATATCGCGATGGATAGTTGTCTGTAATTCTCCTTTTGGGCCTGTGATTTTTAACGATTGCCCATTTAACTCCACCTTTACAGCAGAGGGAACTTCAATTAATTTTTTGCCTATTCTTGACATATTTTATAGATTTGTTATTGTATATTAAATTTAGTTCTTAGTCAACGCTTAGGGAGAAATAAATGCGAGAGCAAAATGGTGAAAAAATCGTTACTGGATTTGTTCACATTATGATCATTCTTGCAATCCTTTATACCACATTCTCGTAAATACTATTGGCGCCGATTCCTCGCATTAGGATAAGGTGCTCTTTTTTTACAAAAAATCTTAAATCCTGCGAAATTTGGTTACCAAATTTCGCAGATAACTTCCCCTCCTAATTTTGCTTTTCTGGCCTGTACATTTGTCATTAATCCCTTAGGAGTTGAAATTATTGAAATACCAAACCCTCCACGCACCTTCTTTAATTCACTAGATTTTGAATAAATCCTCTGACCTGGTTTAGAAACTCTTTTAGCTCCCTCAATAGCTGGAAGATCATTATTGTATTTTAATGCAATTTTCAATACCTTATTTTTTCTTTTAGCAACTTTTTTCACTTCTCCTATGAAATTTTCCTGCAGTAATATATTTGTAATTTCATTTTTTAATTTTGAAAAAGAAATCAAAACTTCTGTTTTTTTAACAGCTTGAGCATTCCTTATTTGATTTAACATGTCTGTAATTGGATCTGTCATGGCAATTTTAAATTTATTTAAAATTGACACCGAGCACTAACGGTAAAAAACCGGAGCACATAAATTTTTTTAAAAAATTTTGTGCTCGGCCGAGCACTTTGAAAAAGTGCTCTGGTTTCAGTGCTTGGTTGTCATATTAATTACTACCAACTGCTTTTTGTTAATCCCGGTATTTCTCCTTTGTTGGCTAATTCTCTAAAGCATATTCTACAAAGTCCAAATGCTCTCATGTATCCTCTTCTCCTACCGCACTTAAAACAACGCCTTATAATCCTTGAAGAAAATTTTGGCTTCTTTTTTGCTTTAGCTATTTGTGATTTTTTAGCCATATCTTTATTTGCTTTTTCCGCGTTTTTTCGCGTTAATTTCCGCGTAGTTCTGCGGAAACTCGGGTAATGCTGAATTACGCGGAATTTTACGCAGAACTACGCAGAATAATATTACTTCTCCTTTATTGGAAATCCTAATAATCTAAATAATTCTAAACCTTTCTCTCTATTTTTAGCATTAGTTGAAATATTGACTTCCAATCCAAAAATAGTTTTTTCCTTTTCACTGAAAATTTCGGGAAAATTAATGTGTTCACGAAATCCAATATTTAAATTGCCTCCACCATCAACTGATTTTAATTCGATACCTCTGAAATCGCGGGACTTAGGCAAGGATAGATAAATTAGTCTTTCCAAAAAATCCCACATTCTAGCTTTTCTTAGTGTTACCATTGCAGCAATTTCAAGACCAGCCCTAAGCTTAAATCCAGCAATTGATTTTTTTGATTTGGCTAATTTTGGTTTTTGCCCGGATATTAACGCAATATCTTTGGTAATAAGATTTTGCATTTTTTCCCTTTCTGATGAGGTTTTATTTACCACATCCTTACCAAAAGAACTATTAATAGTAACTTTTGTAATTTTAGGAACAGCCATGGCATTTTTATAGCCAAATTTTACCATCATTGCTGGCACCACCTGATCTTTATATTTTTTTTGTAGCTTATCCATAAGTTTAGAAAATAGAATCTAGAAAATAGAAAATAGAATTTTTATGTTTCGCGTTTTTCGTATTCTACTTTCTAATTTCTATTTTCTACTTTCTCGTCTTCATACTTTTGACTTGCACTTCTTGCAAATTCTGAATTTATTTTGCTTTTTAGAATTTTTCAACGAATCTTTTTCAATAATATAACCAATTCTTGCCGCCTTACCACACTTTGGGCAAACCAATTTAACATTAGAAACTTCTATAGATCCAGGAATATTTATTACTTGACCCTTTTCTCCTTGTTTTTTTGGTTTTGAATGTTTCTTTTTTAAATTAATTCCTTCAACAAAAATTCTACCTTCTTTTGGAAGAGACTTTAAAACCTTTGCAGTTCTGCCTTTATCTTTGCCTGAAATTATTAATACTATATCGCCTTTTTTTATTTTCATTTTTTTCTTATCACTTAGAAGCCCCTATAAGTTAACTACAAAAGCTCTGCCGCCATCATAGCTATTTTATCAAAACCTTTGTCTTTCACTTCTTTTGCAATTGGCCCAAAAACTCTTCCCCCCTTAGGCAACTTACCTTCGCCTAATACCACCACAGCATTATCGTCAAAACGAATATAAGAACCGTCTAATCTTTTAAATTCTTTTCTTTGTCTTACAATAATTGCCTTTACTACTTCGTGTTTTTTAACTAGCTTTCTTGGTTCTGCTTTTTTAACTGTTCCAACAATAATGTCTCCCAATTGAGCATATCTTTTTCTGGTTCCCCCGGGAACATTAACACACTGGATGATTTTTGCTCCGCTATTATCAGCAACTTTTAACATTGATCTTAATTGAATCATTTTTTGAGTATTATGTATTTTGTATTTAGTATTTTGTATACTTGATACCCCATACTTAATACTTTATACCTTCCCGACTACTTTCCAATTTTTATCTTTAGAAATAGGCTTTGTCTCTTCAATTACCACTTTATCTCCCATTTTATATTCCTTATTTTCGTCATGAGCTTTATATTTTTTGTGGACCTTAAATCTTCTTTTATATTTTGGATGTTCTTTAAATCGTTCTACTGAAACAACTACAGTTTTTTGCATCTTGTCGGAGACTATAATTCCTGTTAATTTCTTTTTTGGCATGAAAATTTGAAAAATTTTCACCGAGCACTAAATTTTGAAAAAATTTCAGTGCTTGGTAAATTCGTTATTTTTTTACTTTTAATTCTTTAATAATCGTTAAACTTCTAGCAATTTCTCTTTTCATGTTGCCGATTTCTTTTACATTTTTTAACTTGCTTGAAGAAAATCTAAATCTAACATCGCTAAGTTTTTTTTTCAAAACTTCGATATTTTTTTCTAATTCATTTTTATCTTTTTTTCTCAATTCTTCTGTTTTCATAAATACTCTTTTTTTAAAATCTTAAATCGTAAATCTTAAATCATAAATCTATTTCTCCCTTTTAACAAATTTTGGTCTTAAGCAACAAAATTCGTTAATTCTCCCTTTTAACAAATTTTGGTCTTAAGCAACAAAATTCGTTAATTCTCCCTTTTAACAAATTTTGTCTTAATTGGCAACTTCATACTTGCTCCTCTTAGGGCCTGCCTCGCTATGTCTTCCTTTAAACCATCTATTTCAAAAATAATTCTTCCTGGCTTTATAGGATATACATAGTGATGCACCCCTCCCTTTCCTCCTCCCAAGGGAACCTCTTCTCCTTTAGAAGTTACAGGTTTGTCGGGAAAAATCCTCACCCATAATTTACCGCCCTTTTTCATATATCTTATAATATAGCGCCTAGAAGCCTCAATTTGTCGTGCGGTTATCCATTTAGTGCCCATTGCTTTTAAGCCAAAACTTCCAAAATTAAGATCGGTCGCACGAGTTTCTACGCCCTTGGTTTTTCCTTTGTGCCATTTTCGGTGTTTAACTTTTTTCGGCATTAATAATGTCATAATCAAGAATTAAGAAAATAGAAAATAGAAAGTAGAATCTAGAATATAAACGCCGCGCGTCAAATTCTATTTTCTATTTTCTAACTTCTATTTTCTCGCTTTTACTCAAACTTGTCTCCTTTATATATCCACACTTTAACTCCTATGGTCCCATAGGTGCAATGCGCCTCAACCTGAGCGTAATCAATATCGGACCTTATGGTTCCAAGAGGCATTCTGCCTTGCTTTAACCATTCTTTTCTTGCGATTTCGGTACCATTTAATCTTCCAGAAACTCCCATTTTCACACCTTTTACTTCTTTATTTTGCATAACTCTTTCCATGCTTCTTTTTAAAACTTGCCTAAAGGGAATTCTTTTTTCGATTTGCAAAGCTGCCCATTGGCCAACCAACATTGCAGAAATCCAGGGATTCTTAACTTCTCTAATATCTATTTTTATTTCTCTTTTTATCGCACTGCCCTTACGCTTAATAGTGCCTTTTGGAGAATCTTTTATTAAAGATGCATCAGCCTTTCCGTCTGCTAATATTTGTTTAGTTGCTGGATTTTTTTCTTTTTGACTAACACTTAATTCATGTTCACTATTGAATTGAGCAATTTTTTTATCTATAATTCCCTTTAAAAATTCTACTCCTTCTCCTCCCCTGCCTATAATTAATGCAGGTCTTGCGGTTTCAATAATAATATTTAATTTATTTGCAGAATGCTCTATTTCTATATTTGCAACCGAAGCTTCAGATAATTTATTTCTTAAAAAATCTTTAATTAAAAAATCTTCTTCTAAATATTGAGGCATTTTTTTACCATAAAAACCACGAATATTAAAATCCTCTATTCCTCTTATTCTAAATGCTTTTGGATTTACTTTATGAGTCATAACAACTAATTTACAATTTACAATTTTTAATTTGCTTGGCCCACAGGACATCCCGAAGGCTGATTCAATATTATAATATTTTAATATTTCAAATTGATTTCAAATTTTAAATTGTAAATTTCAAATTATTTTTTCTCTTTTTTTGGTTTTACAACTTTTTCATTTTTACTTTGCTCTTTTTTAGAATTAATCTCCCCCAATACTAAACTGATATGCGAAGTTCTTTTCATGATAGGATAAGCCCTTCCCCGAGACATAGGGTGTGATCTTTTTAACTTAGGTCCCTCATCAACAGTTATCTTTGCAATTTTTAAATTAGATTCTTCTAATTTAAAGTCATGTAATGCAGAAGCTACCGCACTGTTTAAAAGCTTTAAAACTGGCTCTGAAGATCTTTTTACCGTAAATTCAAGAATCCCTCTAGCTTGCGCTACATTTTTCCCCCTTACCATATCAACTACTTGCCTTACTTTTCTTGGGGCGGTTCTTAAATTACTTAGTGATGCTTTAATTTCCATAACTTTTAATCAAATTATTTACCAGCTGGTTTTTTAATTTCAGCTGCCGTTTTTACGGCTTGCGCGCCTTCAGTTTTTTGCTCTAATCCTCTTTGTATTTTTCCACCATGTCTTACAAATTTAGTTGAAGGAGAAAATTCTCCAAGCTTATGTCCCACCATGTCTTCGGCAACAAATACAGGAATAAATTCTTTTCCATTATGTACTCCAAGAGTATAGCCTAACATTTCAGGCGAAATTGTAGAATGCCTTGACCATGTTTTAATAATAACTTTTTCGTCCTTTCTTACTTTTAATATTTTCTCTATTAATCTTTGATCTATGAAAGGACCCTTTTTTAAACTTCTGCTCATTTCATTATGGCGACACTAATTTACTAATCACACACGAATTTACTAATATTACGAATACATTATTCGTATATTAGTGTGTCATTCGTATATTGGAGTCGCTTATTTTTTCTTTCTTCTTTGAATAATATATTTATTCGTCCACTTTTTCTTATATCTTGTTTTTACTCCTAACGCAGGTAAACCCCATGGAGTTTTAGGATGTTTTAATCCTATTGGTTGCCTACCTTCTCCTCCTCCGTGTGGATGATCAACTGGATTCATCGCAGAACCTCTTACATGGGGCCTTCTTCCTTTTAATCTAGACTTTCCTGCTTTTCCTATTCTGTAAAATCTATTTTCAGGATTTGAAACCATACCGATTGAAGCAAAACTTTCATCTTTGATTTTCCTTATTTCTGTTGAAGGCATTCTTAAATTGGTAAATCCATTTTCTTGCGCTAATACTTCTGCAGACGAACCAGCAGATCTAACCAATATTCCTCCCTTTCCAGGTTCTAGTTCAATATTATACACTGGAGTTCCTACTGATATATTTTTTAATTTCATTCTATTGCCAGTAGTTAACGGTGCTTTTTCTGAAAAAATAATATTGTCTCCCACTTTCAATCCTTGCGGTGCCACAATATATTGCTTTTTTCCTTTTACTGGTAAACTTCCTGAGGAAAGAATCACTTCATTTTGGTATTCTATTAATGCAATAAAAGCGGTTCTGTTTGGATCATACTCTAGGGATAACACTTTTATTGGATTATCCATTATTGTTTGACTGAATTCTATAATTCTGTAAAGTTTTTTTACACCTCCACCCTTATGTCTTACAGTAATTCTTCCTGAAGCTTTTGATCTACCAACACTTCTCCTTACATATTTTAAAAGGCTCTTTTCGGCTCTTTTTTTTGTAAGCAAAGAAAAGTCGATTCCTGTCATACCTCTTCTTGATGGCGTTGTTGGTTTGTATATTTTCATGTGTGTAAAATTTCTATGCTAAAATATTTCAATCTTCTGTCCTTCTTTTATTGTTACGATGGCTTTTGCATGGCCCTTTTTAAAACCTTCTATTTTGCCTAACCTTCTTTTTTTGCCAGCAATCTTAATAATATTTACCGATAACACATTAACTCCATGAATTCCCTCTATTGATTTTTTTATTTCCGGCTTATTAGTATTATTATAAACTTTAAAAATATATTTATTATCTTTGGCAAGATAAGTTGCTTTTTCAGAAATATGAGGCTCTTTTACTACATTATAAGAAAATCCTTTCGCTGCTTTTATTTTTGTTGATTTTAGTTTTATTTCTTTTGTCGCTTCTATTTTTGTGTCTTTGGCTGGGGAAATTTTTTTAGCCAAAACCTTATCAGTTTTATTTTCAACCGATTTCTTAGAAGCTGCTGTTTCTTTTTTTCTTTTTAAAAAATCAAATAACGCCATAATCTTGTGAAAATTCGAATATCGAATATCGAAATTCGAAACATGGTTTAGATTTTATTTTTTTGAATTTATTTCGAGTTTCAGATTTCGTGCTTCGGATTTCCCACCAAAAGTTTTCTCTATTTCTTTAATTCCGTCTTTTGAAACCATAAGATATTTATAATTCAGCAAATCAGCCACATTTACATTTCTTGATTCTAGTACTCCTGTTTTTTTAATATTTCTTAAGGACAAAAATACATTCTTACCACCACTTGTTAATACTAATCTACTATCATTGTTGACAGGAAGTTTTTTCATCATTTCTACCATTAGTTTTGTTTTTGGTTTTTCTATTTCCATTTTTTCCATAACTACCAATAAATTATTCTTTGCCTTTTGAGATAATACCATAAACAACGCCCTTCTTCTCATTTTTGTAGGAATATCTTTAGTATAGTTTTTATCATTTCTTGGGCCTCCAGAAACTCCTCCACCTTTCCAAATTGGAGAGCGAGTAGAACCATGTCGTGCACGCCCAGTTCCTTTCTGTCGCCAAGGCTTTTTTCCGCCTCCACGAACCTCTCCCCTATTTTTTGTATGGGCTGAAACTTGCCTTTTATTTGCAGTTTGTGAAATTAATACTTGGTGCACCAAATCGGCGTTCATTGGAACTTCAAAAATATCTTTAGGCAATGCAATTTCGCCCGCTTCTTTTCCTTCTTGATTATATACTGCGACTTTCATTGTATTTTTAAGTAAATTATTTGCCTCTAATTTCTAAAATGGTTCCTCGGTGTCCCGGAATGGCTCCCTTAACTGCTATCATATTATTTTCTGCATCAATTTTTGCTATTTTCAAATTTTTTACTGTAATTCTTTCAAATCCCATCCTACCAGGCATTTTTCTTCCCTTAATAACATGTTGAGGAAATCTTTGTCCAATTGACCCAATAGTTCTTGCTTCGTGTTTTGCTCCGTGAGTAGCATTTCTTCCATGAAACCCGTGCCTTTTTACACCTCCTTGAAATCCTTTTCCTTTTGAAGTTCCTGCAATAGTTACCTTGTCTCCTGCTTGGAATTCAGACACATTAATTTGGTCACCTACATTTTTTACAGAATCCCCTTCAATAATTGAAAATTCTTTTATATACCTGTATTCTTTTCCTTTCATAGACTTTCCAATTTTTTCTTTCTTTGTTATTTTTACAAAGCCGATTTGCAAGGCATTGTATCCTTCCTTTGCTACAGATTTTTTTTGCAATACAAAACAAGGACCTGCTTCAATTAAAGTCACAGGAACTACATTTCCTTTTTCATCAAATAGTTGCGACATTTCAATTTTTTTTCCTATGATAAATTTCATATAAAATTGGCAATAAATAAAAACTGGGCTACTGCCCAGTTTTGAGGCAATGTTGTTATCTAGTACTACTTTTACCACAGGAATAGTACTAGAAAGTTAACAATCGCGCAATGAGATGATTGCAAAAGTCGCTTTTGAGCATAAATTTCTATTTTCCGAGATGGAAATTTGATAGAACGACAAGGTTTACACAAAGTGTAAGCCGCGAAGTTATAGCAAATTTGCAGCCGGAAAATAGGGATTTAGGTCAAATCTGGACTTTTGCAATCATCTCAAATATATTGTTTTTGATTGTATCGGTGATCTTACTAAATTTTCATTGTAATGTCAACTCCAGAAGGTAAATTCAAATCTCTTAATGCTTCAATTATCTCTTGATTAGGACTTAAAATATCAATAATTCTTTTATGAACCCTCATTTCAAATTGTTCTCTTGCATCTTTATGAACAAAAGTTGATCTATTAACCGTATATTTTAAAATTTCAGTTGGCAATGGCACAGGCCCTATAATTTCTACCCCATACCTATTTGCAATATCAACTATCTGCCTTACAGAATTATCTATAACCTTATGGTCGTAAGATTTTAACTTTATCCTAATTTTAGGCAAAGATACCTCTTCCTTAATTGGAGATTCTTCTACAACTTTTTTTACGGTTTTTTTGGCTACAGCTTTTTTAACAGGCATTATCTTTTACTTTATAATTTTGGTTACTACTCCAGCTCCAACTGTTTTTCCTCCTTCTCTTATAGCAAATTTGGATTTTTCTTCTAAAGCAACTGGCACAATTAATTTAACGGTTAAGTTAGCAGTATCGCCAGGCATTACCATTTCGGTTCCGGCTGGTAAAGTTACATCTCCGGTAATATCTGAAGTTCTAATATAAAGTTGTGGTTTGTATCCTGTAAAAAATGGCGTATGTCTTCCACCTTCATCCTTGCTTAACACATACACTTCTGCTTCAAATTCGGTATGAGGAGTAATTGATCCAGGCTTTGCTAATACTTGACCTCTTTCAATATCTTCTTTTTTCAAACCTCTAAGCAAAATTCCTACATTGTCTCCAGCTTGTCCTGATTCCAAAGATTTTTGGAACATTTCAACAGAAACAACTACGGTTTTTTGAGTTGGACGGATTCCCACAACTTCAATTTCATCGTTTTGTTTAATAACCCCCCTTTCAATTCTGCCAGTAGCAACCGTACCCCTTCCTTCAATAGAAAATACATCTTCAATGGCCATTGCAAAAGGTTTTTCTAATTCTCTTACTGGTTCTGGAATATAATTATCGCACGCATCCAATAATTCAACAATTGGCTTAGCAGCTGCATCGTCAATAGAAGCCGCAGCTAATGCTTTTGTAGCTGATCCTCTAATAATAGGAGTTTCATCTCCTGGGAAACCATATTTTTTCAATAATTCCCTTACCTCAGATTCAACTAAATCCAAAATTTCTGGATCATCCACCATATCGCATTTATTCATCCATACAATTAAACTAGGCAAACCAACTTGCTTAGCTAAAAGAATGTGTTCTTTAGTTTGAGGCATTGGTCCGTCTGGAGCAGATACTACTAAAATTCCGCCGTCCATTTGGGCAGCTCCTGTAATCATGTTTTTAATGTAGTCAGCATGTCCTGGGCAATCAATCAACGCATAGTGCCTTTTCGGTGTTTCCATTTCTAAGTGAGTAATGGAAATAGTAACTCCTCTAGCTTTTTCTTCAGGAGACTTATCAATTTCATCAACACCCTGTCCGGACGACTTTAAACCGCGCAATTTAGTTATATGCATAATTGCTGCGGATGTAGTGGTTTTTCCATGGTCAACATGACCAATAGTACCAATGTTTACATGAGGTTTGGACCTCTCAAATTTTTCTGCCATATATTCTAATTTGTAATTTTAAATTTGAAATTTGAAATCAATTTGAAATTAATTCAAAACATCAAACTAAAAATGTAAAATTTTATTTATGTTGTTAATATTATTATACTCCTTTAAATAAGTCAATGATTTGCCAATAAAACAAAATGCCCTTCTATCTATTCCATCGCTAATGCCTCTTCTAATTTACCTACTCTCTTCTTAAGATATTCAATTTCTTCAGAGTGTTGCTTAATTAAGATATTTTCTATCCTGTCAAAACGCTTGTTCACTTCCTTGAAACGCAAATCCATTTCAGATTTTTTTGCAGTCTCATTAAACCCTTTTTGTACCATCCCTGCCAATTGATCAATTGTGACATTCTTATTTTTCATACTTTCATTATAATATTACAAACACTTATGTCAAATTTGACAAACCATATCTTTTAAATTACTCTTTAACCGTGTTGTACTTTCAACTTTTCTAAAGAGGTACCTAATTATGAAAAAAAAGATATTTTTGGTCTCACATGAGAATCCTGATATAAATATTTCTATCCCTATTTGCACCGTAGAAGCAAAATCAAAAAATGACGCTGCAAGAAAATTAGGGATTGTGATTAGTAGAACACAATTTAGGCGTAAACTCAATGGAATATTTATCTTTAAGGGCCATACAATCCTTTATTCTATTCGAGAGATCAGAACATTTTCTTGCCCGGCAGATCTTGAAACATACGAACAAAAATGGCTTGAGAAATTTCTCTTTCTGGTATCTCCAGGGTTAGAGTTGGCGTAATAAACAGGTCCTTCTTAACTAAGAAGGCTCTTTTTTTAGATAAATTTACATTTTACAATCAGCAATCTAAAATCTTTATTTCACCTTTCCTTCAATAATTTGCTGGCTTACATTATTAGGCACAATTTCGTATTTATTAAATTCCATAGTAAAAGATGCTCTTCCTTCTGTTAAGCTTCTCAATGCGGTTGCATACCCAAACATTTCTGATAGCGGCACCATCGCATCTAAAATTTTCATTCCCATTCTTTCTTTAGTTTCCTCAATTTTTCCGCGTCGGCTAGATAAATCAGAAATAACCGTTCCGAAAAAGGCCTCTGGGGTTATTACTTCTGTTTTCATAATAGGCTCTAAAATAACTGGTTTAGCTTTTTTAGCGCCATCTTGCACTGCCATTGACCCCGCAATTTTAAACGCAAATTCCGAAGAGTCAACTTCGTGGAAACTTCCATCATATAAAGTAACTTCAATATCAACCATTGGGTATCCGGCCACAATTCCTTTGTCTAATGCTTCTATAATACCTTTTTCTGTAGGTTTAATAAATTCTTTTGGAATGGCACCTCCTTTTATTTCATCAATAAATTCAAAACCAGATCCGCGTTCTTTTGGTTTCAACTTTAAGCGAACATGCCCGTATTGTCCTTTTCCTCCAGATTGCCTTACATATTTTGATTCGGCTTCAGATTCCATCGTAATAGTTTCCCTATAGGCTACTTGTGGCTTGCCAAAGTTTGCATCTACATTAAATTCGCGCCTTAATCGGTCGGCAATAATATCTAAATGCAACTCTCCCATTCCAGAAATAATAGTTTCTGCAGTTTCTGTGTCTTCTTTAATACGAAATGTAGGATCTTCTTGGGTTAACTTTCTAATAGACGCAATTAATTTTTCTTGGTCAGCTTTTGTTTTTGGTTCAACGCGCATAGAAATAACTGGTTCAGGGAATGAAATTTTTTCCAATACCACCGGCTTATCTTTGTCGCACAGTGTATGCCCAGTGCTAGTATCTTTTAATCCTACCGTAGCGCCAATTTCTCCGGCATAAATTACATCTAATTCTTCTCTTGAATTTGATTTCATCCTTAAAATTCTTGAAATTCTTTCTTGCTCACCCGTGACAGAATTTAACACATAAGTTCCTTTATTTAAGGTTCCTGAATATACTCTGAAAAAAGTTAATTGGCCCACAAAAGGATCTGTGGCAACTTTAAATACCAAGGCAGCAAACGGTTCTGTGTCATTAAACTTTCTTTCAATTTCGGCGCCAGTTTTAGGATCGGTTCCTTTCACTTGGCCAATATCCATTGGAGAAGGTAAGTAATCAACTACCGCATCCAAAATTAATTGAGTTCCTTTATTTTTTAATGCCGAACCGCAAAATACCGGCACTAATTTAAACGCTAAGCAAGCTTTTCTTAACGCCACCATTAATTCTTCATTTGAAATTTCTTGTCCATTTAATACCTTATCAGTTAAGGCATTATCTTCTCCGGCAATTCTATCCACCATTTTTTCTCTCCATGCTTTTGCTTTTTCTAGCATCTCAGCAGGAATTTCTTTTTCAACTACTTTTTCTCCCTTTTCACCTTCAAAATAAATGGCCTTCATTTTAAGTAAGTCAATAATAGCTGATAAATGCTCTTCTTCTCCAATAGGCAAATTCATTGCCACTGCATTTAGGGTTAACTTATCTAAAATTGATTGGAAACTTTTTTCAAAATTTCCGCCCATTCTGTCCAATTTATTGATAAAACAAATTCTTGGAGTGCCGTATTTGTCAGCCTGCCTCCATACCGTTTCAGACTGAGGTTCAACTCCAGCAACTCCATCAAAAACTACCACCGCGCCATCTAAAACCCTCAACGATCGCTGCACTTCAGCAGTAAAATCAATATGGCCTGGAGTGTCAATTAAGTTCATTTGAATGCCTTTCCATTGCATAGTAATAGCAGCGGCGGTAATAGTAATTCCCCTTTCTCTTTCTTGAGGCATCCAGTCCATCACCGTATCTCCTTCATGTACTTCACCAATTTTATGGGAAACTCCGGTATAAAACAAAAGACGCTCGGAAACGGTTGTTTTTCCTGCATCAATGTGGGCGATAATTCCAAAGTTACGAAGTTGTTCTAATGGATGCTGGCGTGACATAATTTTTTAATTTGTAGTCCTCTGTATTCTATCGTGATCGTGCAAAGTGAGCAAACGCCTTGTTAGCTTCAGCCATTCTATGCATATCATTTTTCTTTTTCATTGCCATTCCTTCATTATTGGAAACATTTATTAATTCTTGGCTTAATTTTTCTTGCATTGATTTTCCTTTTGAAGATCTTGCTCCATCAATAATCCATTTTAACGCCAAAAATAATCTTCTTTCTTGTCTTACTTCCATAGGAACTTGATAAGTAGCTCCTCCAATTCTTTTTGGTTTAACCTCTAATAACGGTGAAGCATTTTCAACAGCTTTTTTAAAAATTTCTAGTGGCTCCTTTTGAGTTTTTTCTTTTATTATATTAAAAGCCCCGTACACAATTTTTTGTGCGGTAGTTTTTTTGCCTTGCTGCATCACCTTGTTTACCAATTGCGAAACCGCAATGTCTTGGTACACACTATCTGGGGCAATTTTATGTTTTTTATATGGTCTTCGCATCTATGAGAATCTAGAATCTAGAAAGTAGAATCTAGAATACAAACGGCGTGGGTCGGATTCTATTTTCTATTTTCTAACTTCTATTTTCTAGTTATTTCTTCGGAAGTTTTGTTCCATACCTACTTCTTCCCTGTTTTCTATTTTCAACTCCGGTGGTATCCAAAACTCCCCTTACAATGTGATATCTTACTCCAGGTAAATCCTTAACCCTGCCACCTCTTATTAATACTACTGAGTGTTCTTGTAAATTATGTCCTTCTCCTGGGATATAGGCAGTAACCTCCATGCCATTAGATAATTTTACTCTCGCAACTTTTCTTAGTGCAGAGTTAGGCTTTCTAGGAGTTTGAGTAAAAACTTTAATACAAACTCCCCTCTTAAATGGAGAAGGGTATGTTGAGGGCCTATTTTTTAATACATTAAAACCAAAATGCAAAGCAACTCCTTTCTTTTTTGATTTCACGCTTTTTCTAGGCCTTTTAACTAATTGATTTATTGTTGGCATGAAAAATTTTATATATAAAATTTTTCACCGAGCACAAAATTTTCAAAAAAATTTATGTGCTTGGTGGTTCATATTAAAATTAATAAAATAATAAGCGCAAAGCGCTTAATACTCATGATTCTATCAGAAAACAAAATGAAGTCAATAGCCCTGTTGCATATTAAGGATTGTTACGAAAATTGCAGATTTTGAGTCAGAAATTTGATAGAATTTTGAGGCTTAGCTTTAGCTAAGCTGAGAAATTATAGTAAATTTGTGACCAAAATATGCAGTTTGCAGTAAATTCTTAATACGCAACAGGGCTAATACACTTGGCGACTATATTCCTGTAATTAGGCTGAAAAAAAGATTATTTATAAAAATTAAGTTCTGTAGGGCGCCAAAGAAAATCAAAAAGATTAAAATAAAAATTCCGTATTGATGTAAAAATATTGTTAACTTTTCAAATTTTTGCGGTATGAATTTAAAAAGGATCCAAAAGCCATCAAGAGGAGGAATGGGAATAAGATTAAAAATAGCCAATACTAAATTGATAGTTACTATATAAGAAAACATTAAAAACATTCCAGGAAAAGAAATAAAAAATGATGAAGGAATAAATCTTATAAGCAGTCCAAAAAATACGGCTAATGCAATATTAGTAATAGGGCCCGCTATGGCAACTTTTAACGATCCCCATTTTTGATCTTTAAAATTATAAGGATTAACTGGAACTGGTTTTGCCCATCCAAATAAAATTGGGCTCCCGCTTATAAATAAAATTAAAGGTAATATCACAGAACCAAAAGGATCTAAATGTTTTATAGGATTTAAAGTGAGACGCCCTGCGTATTTTGCCGTAGGGTCACCCAAAGAATACGCAATATATCCGTGCGCTAATTCATGAATAATAACCGAAAAAAGCAAAATAACTAAAGAAAAAATAGTAATTATCGGATCCATAATATTTAATTCAAAGTAACTATATCATAACAAACATTGCAAAAAAATGGAAGTTAAGATAGAATACGAGAAAATAGAAAATAGTAAATAGAAAATAGAATTTTAATGTTCGTTCGTATTCTACTTTCTATTTTCTACTTTCTAGATTCTAAACTATGGCTTCAAAAATTTGTTCAATCTGCAAAAAAAAATCGGGAATGTCTTGGACTCTTGTAAAACTAAGGGGCAAATACAATCCTACTCAAAAACTAAGAAAATACCCAAATTTACAATGGGTTCGCTTGCTTACGGGCGAAAAAGAAAGGGTACTTGCCTGTGCTAAGTGCATTAAAGCAATGGCTAAAGTATAACTAGAAAATAGAAGTTAGAAAATAGAAAATAGAATCCGACCCACGCCGTTTGTATTCTAGATTCTACTTTCTAAATTCTAGATTCTAAATAAACGGGGCATAGTATAATAGCATCACATGGTCTTATTCGTTCAAGGGTTCGTCAGGTGATAAACACCTGACACCCAGTGTTTATCACTGGGCGATTCTCAGTGCCCCGACCACAAAAAAAACACTTTTCTAAGTGTTTTTTTTGTCGCTCTGGTTTCTTGTATAGATTCCTAAATAAATCTAAGTGGGTGCTCTCAAGTTCCTAGCCACGGCTGGAACAAATATTGGGCTCCCATAAAAAATGTAATATAGAATCTAATATGAGAAACTGCAGAGCTGCTTTTATTCTATTTCTTTTAAAAAAGGAGTCAAGGCGTAATTATTCACAGGCCCTTTTTTACAAAAAAGTGACAATTTTAAAGTCCAAGCTCCTTTACCAAGTTTTTTATTAAAGAAACCACTACCGGAGGCGGCATTAAAGAATTTGAAACAACGCCCTTTTCATCTAACACTTCCCAGGGCTTTTGGGTTATTAAAACTTTTTGATTTTCCTCATCAAAAGAATAATGGTATTCTGGCGTAATTTCATAGTCATCATAATTTTCTTTTACTTTATCTTTGGGAATAGAATTTCTCAAAAATATTTTGGGTATACCGTGCATGTTATAAATTTGACCCATTAGTTTTTCGTCTTTTTCTAATCTTTCCCTGATTGGATTAATTCCATGCTCGTCTCCCTCTTTTGTTATCATTCTTGCGCCTTTGCATTCTGAATTATCACACATTAAATAAAACGATTCTGTTTTTTTATCGTATTGAACATTTTTTGTAGGCAAAAGTTTTAAGTTTCTGGATGTATTGCAAAGCGGGCAAATTACCCTGTATTTTATTCTTTCATCGATAATATTAGTTGGCACATCAATTAATACAAAAATATCAGGGTCGTTTCTGTAATCAATCAAATTTTTAAAAAATAAAGAATAGGACACCTGATCTACATCTCTTGGAAATCCATCAATAAATATTGCCTTTTTGCCAAGACCTGTAATCTCTTTTTCAACTAACGCTAAAATTAATTCTGAGGGCAGAAGAACTTTTGTAGAACGGATTTCCATAGCTTTAATGATGTCATCTATTGAAATAGGACCTCTATATTTTTTGTATAAAAAATCAACTAACTCTTTTTTCTTATCAGGGTCTTTTAAAATCTCATCAAATGACCTTATCATATCACCCACCGAAATATGCTCTATTTTATCGCCCGATATCACTTCTTTTAGCATTTTAGAATAGGTGCCTTTACCAGTATTTTTCTTACCTAAAAGATATACAATAAAAGTATTATCTTTCAAATACTCCCTTAATTTTTTTATTTCGTCTCCAGCTTTATATCCAAAATACTCCTGCCTTTGGGCACTATCAGTTAAATCAAACTTCTTATTACTACTTTCTATTTTCGTTTTAAAAATTGGGAAATCCATTTTTCTAGTTTGTAGTTTGTAGATTTTTTTACATTCTACTCACTACCAACTACTCAATAACTTTAATATTATTTCCATCAGAAATAATTTGTATATCACCATCTTGGTCGGTTCTAAAAGTATTTATACCAAAATTTTGTAATCTTTGCAAAACCTCCTGTGTTGGGTGTCCATAAAAATTATCTTTTCCAACAGAAATTACTGCAAGATTGGGACTTACCGCCTGTAAAAATTCCTCTGAAGTTGAGTATTTTGAACCGTGATGGCCTACTTTTAAAACTTCTGCATTCAAATTACTACTATTAGAAATTAGCATTTTTTCTGTTTTTAAGCCTATATCAGCGGTAAACAAAAAGGAATTTTTACCAAAACTTAAATAAGAAACAATCCCAGATTCATTACTTGAGTCTTTAAAATACTTGCCCTCTATAGCTTCAATGGGATTAAGAGTACTAATCACCACGCCCCCAGACATTATTTTTTGACCCAATTGGGATTGTATTATTTTAGTTCCCCGTTTTTGGGCCAATTGCAAAAGTTCAACTAATTTTTGGTATTGCTGGCCATCCCTTACAATTCCTGTCCACACAAAATAATCGATTTTATATTTTTGCAGCACATATAATAATCCTGCTAAGTGGTCACTATCAGGATGGGTTAAAATAACCACATTTAAAGATCTGTCCCAAAGAGGCATTGATTTTTGTAATTTACCTAATACTAAAGAATCGGGTCCGCCATCAATTAAAATCTGGTGCCTATCGGGAGTTTGTATAAAAATTGAGTCTCCCTGCCCAACATCTAAAAAATTAACTTTTAGATATTGGGGACCGGCAAGCACAATAACTTCTTGCCACGCAAATATATTAAGTAAAAATAAAATAGCAATTATACCTAAAAATATTTTTTGCCTTAAAGTAAGAAAACTTATCATTGGTATATTGTATCAGAAATTCATTTCGTTAACTAAAAAACACCGAATTTGCATCGGTGTTTTTTAGTTGTTACTATTTTGCGGCTCCCATTATTCTGAACATTTTGGTTCCACATTTTTTGTGAATACCTGTCATAGCTTTTCCTATATTCCCCCCCTTTCTTTTAAAATCTACTTCTTTTGCATCTTCCATTTCTGCATTTTTTTCTTTACATTTTACACAATAAGCTGTTGTCATATTTTTAGTATTTCGTATTAAGTATTTTGTATTTAGTATCTAAAACATTTTCCGTTTTATACCTAATACTCAATACTTTATACCTAATACATTTACTTACGATATATGTTTTGAAATGAGTTTTATCATTTCAAACATTGTAACCTCTGCCTTACCACCAAATAATGCTTTCAATTTAGCATCTGCTAGAATATTCCTCTTATTTTTAGGATTCTGTAAATTATTTTTCTTTATGTATTCCCAAAGTTTTTTTACTACTTGGCTTCTTGGCATTGGGCCTTTGCCAACTACTGCTTCTAAATCAGCAGTAAGAGTCATTGGCTTTAAGAGAGCTGGATTTATTTTTCTTGCCATAAATTTGTAAAATCCTAATTACCAAATCCTAAATCCCAAACACTTTGGTCATTAGACATTGGACATTAGGTTTTAAATTTAAATAATAATCGACCTTGTTTCTTGTAGTGCTTGCAGATTTGCAAACACTTGTTAACTTGATTACATCCTTATGTTATCCCATAAAGGCGCTTAGGTCAAACGGTTTGTCAAATCTTCAACAAACTTTTAAAAAAATCTATAATATCTACATACCCAACTACGCATTTTTTACTCTCGCCAATCCATAAAAAAGGAACACCGATATATTCTGAATCCAAACCGCAAATTTGAGCTTTGTCTGCCAATATATTCTTGTTAGTATCATTCTCAAAAACTTCTAACCTTATAAAATCAACTTTATCCTCTATATTATTATCCTTAATAAAATTATCTACCTTAACGCAATGCGAACAATTATCATCATAAAACAAAACTGTTTTATCTTTATAGGTATTAAATGCTTGTGAATCTACCCATGTAAGAAAAGTATTAGAAAATCCCCTATTAATATAAATTGAAAATAATACAATTACTGACGATAGTAAAATTATCCCACCAACAATTAATACTATTTTTCCTGCCCTGAGCAAAATCGAAAGGCTTATGAATTTAATTTGAAATTTTTTCATTTTGGGCCAATTTATTTTTTTGGAAGTAGAATAAATATACAATTTCCAGGATTCCAAAAGTATTGATGATTAAAATGGCAATAAACCAGTTTCTTTGTTTGTTTTGACTAGAATGCCACAAGGCAATACCTTTCCAAATTAAAGACCAAATACTTAGCAATAAAAACACCAACTGAAGCCTTGGGTCTGAAAAAAGCTCTATCATTGATTTTAATTCTGTAAGTGAATACATTTATTTGAATTTACAATTTTTAATTTGAAATTTGAAATCAATTTGAAATTATCAAATATTTAAATCTGTCGAAATTTTGCTTTGTCAAAATTTCGACACCTACTTATTGAAAATTTCAAATCTCAAATTAAAAATTCACTAATATGGTATCCTGCAACCCCAAACGCTACCGATACATTCAACGATTCTTTTTTACCACGCATTGGCAAATATATAATCTTATCTGTTTTTTTTAATATTTTTTTAGATATTCCTTTCACTTCATTTCCCACAATCAGGGCAAGTGGAAACTTTGGCCTAAAATCTGTATATATAATTCCCTTTCTATTATTTTCTAAGGCAACTATAAAAATATTATCTTTTCTTAATTTTTCAATTAAACGCCAACTTTGCTTATGATATTCAAAGGGAATTGTTTTTTCGGCTCCCAATGCGGTTTTTGAAATTTTATGATGAGGCGGTTTCCCTGAAATTCCACACAAAAATATTTTAGCCACTCCTAGAGCATCAGCCGTCCTAAAAATTGAACCTATGTTTTCTAAACTCCTAATATTGTCGCAAATAATATAAAAGTCTTGTCTATTATTTTTCATTTTGTCTTGCTTCTCCTTTTTGTAAAATTAAATCAATAACCCAGCAACCGCGAACATGCTGACCATCTCCTTGACAGTGTTTCCGAATCTCTTCATTTGTGCATCCCGCTTCTTCAAGAGCATCCCAAAGAACTACCATATCTTTAAAACTGCGTTCATTGTAAATAGTTTCTGCTAATCTTGGCACAGCTCCGCCGTTTGCCGTTAGCCAAGTTGGATCAATTACAATTTTTTCTTTAGAAAAGGGATTGTATTTGCTAGTATCTCCGAAAATATCGCGAAGAAGATTACCCTGAGACCTCATTTCCAAGGTATCAGCCTCAGATCTATGGCTGCCTCTAAATCTTTTGGCAAGATATTGCTTAACCGATGTCAAGTCACCTACCGTAGCCATTGCACCAGCCCACGATAAATCATCTTCATAATCACCATTATTTATCCATAAAATCGAACGAGCCGCAAGATATGTTAAGCTTATTTGCAAAGATGAATTCATAATATTATCCTCTGTAGCTGATAAAGCCTCTTGATTGGCATTGTTAACACCATGTAATGCACCATAAGCCTCTTTATCTGTTGAAATTCCCTCAATATAACGGTCTGCTACTTCAACTGTTTCCCTACATCTTTCGTCAATCATTGAACTCCAAACACTCCTACAACAAGCATTAATAAAAAGCCGATATTTTCGCCTACTCAATCCCATTCTTCTAACTAATCTTAACATATTTTCAGAAGTATTTTCAGGATCAAGCCATTGTTGTTCTCTATCTCTTCTTTCTAATTCTTCTGGAGAAATTTCTTCTGGTGAATTTTCTTCTGGATTTTGTTCCGTTAGTGATGTTTCTGCCATGTTTTTGAATCTTGAATTTTATCTACCCAAAATTAAATCAATAACCCAGCAACCGCGAACATGTTCTTTTTGACGGCAATGTTTTAAAATTTCCTCATTTGTGCATCCCGCTTCTTCAAGAGCATCCCAAAGAACTGGCATCTTTCCAAATTCTTTTTCATCGTAAATAGCCTGTGCCAATAATGGAACAGCTCCACTATTCCATGTAAGCCAATCTGGTTCAATTTTGGGTTTTTCCCCTTTTTTAGCAAAAGGATTACCAAAAACTTCACGCATAAGCACCGATTGTTTTACAAGTTCTTGATCAAATTCTTCTAGAAGTTTATATCCATCTTTATTGTTAAACCTAGCCATTATACCGGCTGCAGACCCACCAGCTTCCCTAGCACCTACTCCAATAATAGGGTTAGTAAGCTGATAAGCAATAGTTAGACCATGGTAGTAAAACTGAGTATTTAATTCTTCAACGGAAGCATTACCATCTGCAAAAAGTTCGGCAGTTTCAATTTGTCTTGTTGACTGTTGGCTTCTTTTCCTTGGATCTAATTCGTATGCTTGCCGAGAGCAAGCTACTGCAAACAATCGTAACTTTCGATCATTAGACTTGTTATTTGTCTCTAATAACTGTATTAATTCTCTTGAATTCGCTAAGGGGTTAAGCCACTCGCTCTCAAGCCGCTGTCTCTCTAATTCCTTTTCTAATTCTTCTGGAGAAAGTTTTGTTGGTTGTTCTCCTTGCGATATTTCTGCCATATATATATTGCATCTTAAATTTTATCTACCCAAAATTAAATCAATAACCCAGCAACCGCGAACATGCTGACCATCTCCTTGACAGTGTTTCCGAATCTCTTCATTTGTGCATCCCGCTTCTTCAAGAGCATCCCAAAGAACTACCATGTCTTTAAAACTGCGTTCATTGTAAATAGTTTCTGCTAATCTTGGCACAGCTCCGCCGTTTGCCGTTAGCCAAGTTGGATCAATTACAGGTTGTTCTATGGCAAATGGATTTCCAAAAATATCGCGCAAACAATCAGCCTGAAACATAGCTTCCGAGACTCTAGCTTTATTATTTATTTCATTTAATGACGAACCAAGGGGAGATACAGCAGTCATTGTATTCATTATTACACTCTGCAATTCATAAGCTGGCTTACTATAAATTGAAGAATAGTCTGGGTTTAGCCTTTCCAGTGGACACTCCGCAGCTCTTGTTGAATACCAACTTGATAACATATTCTCTTGTCTTTCACTGCCAGTTACATTAATAGCGTCATAGGTAGCATCAATAGCACCCTCTAAAGCATCTTCAACTTCTTGACTTGTTGCCTTGCCTTCAATAAAACGATCTGCTACTTCAACTGCTTCTCTGCTTCTTTTATCTTTAATTAAATGCCATATATTCCGGCAACAAGCAATAGTGAAAAGCCGCATTTTTCTTTTATCCAAAGAATCTGATTTAAGATAACCCAACATTTCAAGAGAAGTATTTTCAGGATTAGTGGAAGCACTTTCTGGATTAAACCACTTTTTTTCAAAATCTCTTCTTTCTAGTTCTTCAGGTGAAATTTCTTCTGGCCTTTGTTCTATTGGCGATGTTTCTGCCATAAATTATAACAACCTAAAATTATTTATAATTAATCCAAAATTATACCCTAAAAATTGCGCGGCTTTTCTGCAAAAAACCATTCTTTCTGTGAAAATTTCAAAATATTCAATAATGGGGCAAAAATTAGTATCAATTTTTAAAGTTAAAGTAATCCTCTTTTTTGTTTTATCAACTTTTAAACTGCTTTCGCGGGTGGCATAATTAACCCTGTCGTGAATATCAATTTTTATTTTTTCTAAATCTTTTTCGGTAACTCGTGACCTATCAACATCTGATTTATCAGCCAAAACCACAATTGCCGAAATGGTATTCGTAAAACTCATTTCTTCTTTATCGTGGTTAGCAATAGCCTGCATTATTACCGCTAATTCTTTGGGTTCAAATTGACCATTAAAAATTTGGCCAAAAAGCGTTGCTCCAAAATAGTGATGGTAGGTTCTTGTTAAAAAATTTCCCATATCATGGCAAAAACCGGCAATTCCCGCTAATTCTCCTTCTCTTTGGGTCAATCCTATTGATTTTGCAATTTGGGTTGCCCTATCGGCTACTATATTAGTATGCCGTAAACCATGATTGGTATATGACAAAGCAGTCATTGCTTCTTCGGTTTGATTTATAAATTCTAAAATCTGCGGATTTTTTTTAACATCAGTTAAAGTAATCATCTATTTGAATTTGAAATTTTTAATTTGAAATTTGAATTCAATATTAAATATTAAAATATTTTAATATGAAAACACTAAGTCGAATTTTAATTATTTCAAATTTATATATTCACTTGCTAGGAGTTTACCTCCCAGGCAAACAGCAAATTGATTTCAAATTGTAAATTTTAAATTTCAAATTTTCTATTAACTTCTTCCCAATTTACTACGCTCCACCACGCTTTTAAATAATCTACCCTCATATTTTTGTATTTTAAATAATAGGCGTGCTCCCATACATCATTTCCTAAAAGAGGCTTTTGCCCGTCCATAATAGGGTTATCTTGGTTTGGCGTAGATACTATATCTAGCTTGCCTTCTTTGTTTACCACAAGCCACACCCAGCCACTTCCAAAGCGTTTTACCCCCGCATCGTTAAATTTATTTTTAAATTCTTCAAAATTACCGAAAGATTTATTAATTTCCTCGCCCAACTTTCCCTTTGGTTCTCCACCGGCATTTGGTGACATGCTCTGCCAAAATGCAGAATGATTAATGTGGCCGCCTGCATTATTGCGAACTGCAGCCTTTATATCTTCTGGAACCTCATTTAGGTTAATTAATAAATCTTCTGAGCTTTTTGAAAATAGGTCAGGATATTTTTCAATAGCAGTATTAAGATTATTTACATACGCAGCATGATGTTTATCATGATGAATTTTCATCGTCTCTTCGTCAATGTAGGGCTCTAGCGCATTATACTCGTATGGCAATATTGGCAATTCGTATTTTTTAATTTCCATATTTTTAAAAAATTAATTTTTTTATTTTTCGATATCATCCTCTGATATTTCTATTTCTAAATAGTCAAATGGCTCACCAAAATCGTGCCAATTTTCAATTCTCCGTAAAAATTTAGCACCATAGCGACTTTGCAAAACCTTACTAAGACCTGTGGAGACTCTTGCATGCATGGTAATTTTTTTATAATTTCTTTTTTTTGCTTCTTTATTTAATGATTTTAATAAACTATTAAATACACCGAGATCACGATTTTTTGGTTTTACTGCAATAGATTCAATATAAAGAGCATTACCATCGTTAGTAAAATCTGCGTCGTGATCAAGAAGATTATCGTATTCTTGGCTCTGCCTTAACGATAATATGTTGCCTAAAATCTTTCCTTCTTTATCTTTAACTAACAAATGAATTCCATCTCTATTTTCTAAAACCTCTTTTATATCTTCTGGGCTTGACCGTATCTGTTCTGGAAAACTTGCTTCCTCTATTTCACAAATTGCCTTTACAATATCTTCATTAATACCTGAAACTACCTCCACTGTATATTTTGGTTTCTTTTGTTGATCTAATTCTGGCCCTTTTTCGGATTGTATTCTTTCTCTAAATTCTTCTGACATAACCCCATTATACACATAAAAAACTAATAAATAAACTAAATTTCTCCCTTTTTAATCTTATCTCTTATCTCTTCCACAAAATTATTGAAATAATAAAGATTATGAAAAGTAAGTAATTTTAAAGCGGTCAACTCCCCTGCCTTGAGTAAATGGCAGATATAATTTTTTTTATAATTTAAACACACGCTACATACGCAGCCTTTGTCTAATGGCTCTATTTTTTTTAAAAATTTTGTCTGTTTTAAATTTAATTTTCCCTCACTGGTAAAAGCAATCCCGCGGCGCGCATAGTGGGTAGGAATAGTGCAATCAAAAGTATCCACTCCTGCCTTAATTATTTTTTCCATATCTTCTAATTGGCCGATTCCCAACAAGTGCCTAGGTTTTTTTTCTGGCAACTCTGCAATAACCCAATGCAACATTTCTGACATTATCTTTTTATTATTGCCAAATTCACCTCCTATGCCAAACCCATCAAAAGGCAATTCTCCGATGAATTTTGCTGACTCTTGACGCAAGTCTTTATATCTTCCGCCTTGCACAATGCCATATAAAGCTTGTTTAGTCCGCCCATTGGCGGATTTAACGTTTAAGCACACTTGTGCCCACTGGTGGGTTTTTAGTAAAGAATTTTTTGTGTATTCATAATCTGCCAAAGGAGCAGTACACTCATCAAATGCAAAAATAATATCAGCGCCTAATTTTTCTTGTATTTTAATTGATTCTTTAGGGCCAATAAATAATTCTTTGCCATCAATTGGTGATTTAAAATATACACCATCTTGCATTATTTTAATATTTTTTGGCTTGGCATTTATTTTAATTTCTTTACTATTTTCAGTTTTCAAAATTTTTCCAATTCCATGGTCGCGCCCAAATCCTAGTGAAAAAACCTGAAAACCGCCGGAGTCTGTCATTAACGGTTTTTTCCAATTCATAAACTTATTTAAACCTCCTGATTTTTCTACAATTTTTTCTCCTGGTTTTAAATGCAAGTGAAAAGTGTTGGAAATCAAAATTTGGGATTTAGTTTGATCCACCTCTTGACTTGTTAAAGTTTTAACAACGCCCTGGGTTGCAACAGGAACTAAACACGGAGTTTCAATAACTCCGTGCGTTGTTTCTATAAAACCCAATCTTGCGTTACTGATACGAGATTTTTTTAATATTTTAAAATTCAAGAAATTAAATTCTAAATCCAAAGCACTGAATTATAAACAAATTCAAAAATCAAATTATTAAAATCCAAAACTTGTTTTGAATTTTTCCTTTTTGAATTTTGGATTTGTTTGGGATTTGTAATTTCGGATTTTGGATTTCTTTTACGAAGTAAAAGCTATGGTTGTAAAATATCATCACGACCGTTAACTGAAATAACAACACTTTTTACTGTTGAAAACTGTTGTAAAGTTTCTGTAATCTGTGCCCTTATAGCTTGCACTTTACATGACCCAGCTACACCCTGCTCCAGTTCTTCACTAAAATCAACTCGCGCCACTCCGTTTTCTATTGTTAAGCTGTTTATTTTTACCCCAGAATTAATACTAGTAATTAACCCAGCATATTTTTCTAAATCACTGGGGCCCTTTAATAATTCTTCTAAAGCAGCTCTTGCAACCGCCTCTGTTTTTAAAACGCGTCTTTCAAAAGGAAGTACCTTGGCACAATCCAAACCAATATCACTGTTACTAAAATAAACTTTAAAATTACTTGTTGCCGCAGAGCTTGTAGTTAACTTCACTGGTAAAGTGAGTGTTTTATTTCTTTCGGCTTCTCCACTTGGATTTTCATTATAAAAAATAAGCTGACCACTACCCTCACCAGAATAATCAAACCAAAGAGTGGTTTCAAAATTAATTTCTTTTTGCATCCACTCCCCTTGTGCTGTTAAAATCCCAAGAGCCAGCTCTTTACCTGAATTATCAAATAATTTTACAATGCCAACTTGACCTTCAAAACCAATCCATCCGCCCCCATTTACTTTTCCAGTGATTTTAAGGGGAGACAAAATGCTTTCACCGGATTTAGGGTAAAAAACCTCTATGCCTTCAATTGCGCCCTGCTCAATAGGAACTTGGTTATTTTTAGGAAAAAATAACATAAAAGACACACCAATAATTATTACTGCTAAAATGCACGATATTATTATGATAATTTTTTTCATATGGTTTATGTTGTTTATTTTATAATAGATATATCATCTTAATCCTTAAACTTAAAAAGATAAAGATTGACACCCTATAAATAGGGCGTATAATAGGTTTAGACAACAAGTCGTAAATATAACGACTTTGAAGTTCAACCAGTTAAATAATTTCGCTTTGCGAAATTAGTGCCGAAGGCACTATTTAACCGGGTTAAAAAGGTCGTTGTATTATTTGTAATCGCTAATTTAATAGAAAAATCGCAAATATATCATATTTGCAGTAAAATTAGTATAAATTAGCGATAAATAAATGTTTAATAACAATCAAAATAGAGGAAGCTTTGGCCCAAGAGAAATGGTAAAAGGAAATTGGAAATGCAGTGATTGCCAAAAAGAAATCACAGAATTGCCTTTTGAACCAGCTCCAGACAGACCAATTTATTGCAGAGATTGCTGGTCAAAAAACAAGCCTCCAAAAAGAAACTACTAATTAATTAGTAAGTTTAAAAAATCCGCCAACTATTGGCGGATTTTTTTTGTAAATATTTTTTTTAATGATACAATGAACTATAAATTTTAAAAAATATTTAATGGAAATTTATCCACCTTTAAAAATAAAAATTACTACCATAAAAGACAAAGGAAGGGGTGTGGTAGCAACAAAAGATATTAAAAAAGATGAAATTATAGAATACTGTCCATTAATATTTATTTCAGAAAAAGAAGCTGAGTTTTTTGAAAAAGAAGAAACGATATTAAAATTTTATTGGCTACTGCAACCAGAAACAAAAAAATTATGCATAATATTAGGTTACGGCTCACTATATAATCATAGTAAAAATCCCAATGCAGAGGTGGATTATGATACACATAATTTAAAAGATTACTTATTTTTCAGGGCTTTAAAAGAAATAAAATTTGGAGAAGAAATTCTTTTTGATTATCAATTTGATGATGACAAAGAAGAATTTTTACCAAAAATCAAATGACGAATGAACAAAACGGAAAAAATAATTTGCCGATTATAACTAAAGAATTAAGAAAATTTTTATTTGTAAGTTGGGAAAGTTTATCTGGCGATCTTGCACTGCAAATAAAAAAAGAAGGTCACGAGGTAAAAGTGTATATTAAAAGCGAAAGTGACAAAGATGTATATGACGGATTTTTGGAAAAAATTGATGATTGGAAAAAATATATTGATTGGGCAGATGTGCTGGTATTTGATGATGTGGGATTTGGAGAAGAAGCAGACAAATTAAGAAAATCAGGAAAACTGGTAGTAGGGGGAAGCTCTTACACGGATAAATTAGAAGAAAATAGAGAATTTGGCCAATCAGAAATGAAAAGAATGGGAATGCTAACGCTTCCCCATTGGGATTTTACAAGCCATGATTCTGCATTAACTTTTATAGAACAAAATCCTGGAAGATATGTGTATAAGCCTTCTGGCTTTGTTCCGTCTGATTCAAAAGGAATTTTGTTTTTAGGAAAAGATGAAGATGGAAAAGATATTCATGAAATAATAAGATCTAATAAAAAAGTACTGGATAAAAAAATAAAGCAATTTCAATTGCAAAAATTTGCAACCGGGGTAGAAATTGCAGTTGGGGCTTTTTTTAACGGCCACGATTTTATATACCCAATTAACATAAATTTTGAGCATAAAAAACTTTTTCCAGGTGATATTGGGCCATTTACCGGAGAAATGGGCACTTTGATGTATTGGTCACTACCCAACACTATCTTTAAAACAACTCTTGAAAAAATGAGAGAGGAGATTAAAAAATCCGGATATGTAGGCTATATTGATATTAATTGTATTGCGAATGCTCGAGGCATTTATCCTTTGGAATGGACTTGCCGGTTTGGATATCCAACGATATCAATTCAAATGGAAGGAATATTAAGTGAATGGGGAGATTTTCTTTACAAAATAGCAAAAGGAGAAAGCGTTGAATTAAAAACCAAAAAAGGATTTCAAATCGGTGTTATTTGCGCAGTCCCCCCTTTTCCTTTTGATGATAAATCAGAAATGAATATTTATAAGGATTTATCAATTATTTTTAAAAAACCTAATCTTGATGGAATACACCTAGGAGATGTAAAACTTGTAGATGAAAATTGGAGAATCGCAGGAGAGACTGGATACGCATTAGTAGTTACCGGTTCAGGTATCACCGTAGAAGATGCTAGAAAACAAGTGTATGGCAGGCTTGAAAATATATTACTTCAAAATATGTTTTTTAGAACCGATATTGGACTAGGCTGGAGCGAAGATTCAGACAAACTGCAAACTTGGGGATACCTTTATTAATGAGTAGTTGGTAGTGAGTAGATAAAAAAACGGCGTAATACGCCGTTTTTTTTGTTGATAATAAACCAACTCCTATACACCTTTTACTACCCTCTTTTTTGCTAATTCCATAGCAATCTTTCTAGGATTAATATTTTTTTTCAAAGACTCTTTCATCACCATAGTGGTAGTTTTTATAATTTTTTCTTTTACTGTTTCAAACATCTTTTTTGGATTATATCCCCTATATTCAGCGTACGAAGATATTACACCTCCGGCATTAGCAACAAAATCAGGCACAATGATTATTCCTTTTTTAAAAAGTTCATTTTCAATGCTTTCTTGCATTGGAATATTTCCTGCCTCAACAATAACTTTTGCTTTAATATCTTTTTTATTGCTTTCATTAATTACATCAGTAACAGAAGCTGGTATCAAAATATCAACTGGGAGCTTCCAAAAGTCTTCAGATTTTATTTTCTGAGCCTGCCCCGAGCCGTGTCGAAGGGAATTTTTATTATAACTAGAAAGAGGTTTTTTTTCTTTTATTATATTTTTAACCAGACTTGCGTCAAAACCTTCTTTTGCATATATTGCTCCATCTTTATCAGCTATTAAAACAACCTTGGCCCCCATATCAGTTAAATAAGTAAATGCAAATGAACCCACATTTCCAAATCCATGAATCGCAATGGTTGAATTTTTAATATCCATGCCCAATATATCTATTATAGTTTTTGTTGCACAAACTACCCCCCAACCAGTACTGCCAAATTCATGGGGAATTCCACACTTTTCACCTTTCTTGCCAAACACTTTCATGCACACATTTGCAGGTTTTCCAGTAGCTGATTTCCAATTACCAGTAGCCTCAATAAACCATTGCATTTCTCTTTCTCCAGTACCTACATCGGGCCCTGCAATATATTTTTTAGGAATTAAAAGTTTTATTTCTTTTGCAAATTTTTGTATCAAAGCTTTTTTTTGATCGTCGCTGCCTCCATTCCACACTATCCCCGATTTTGCGCCTCCAAAAGGAATGCCAGCTAAAGCATTTTTCCATGTCATAGTTCTTGCAAGCCTTGCAACTTCTTCCACAGTAACACTAGGTGTCATTCTTAATCCTCCTTTTCCAAGTCCTAATTTAGTATTATCTACAACTAAAAAACCCTCTAAACCAATTTTTTTATCATACACTTTTACTATTAATTCAGGACCAAATTCATCCTTAATAAGATTATCCATGCTTAAAAATTAATTTCAAAATCCAAAGCACTAAATTATAAACAAATCCAAAATCCAAATCTCTAAATGCTCAAAACGAATTTTGGATTTTAAGTTTTGGTAATTTTGATTTATTTAGGATTTAGGATTTTGTGCTTTGAATTTAGTTATTGAATCTTTGTTGTATTTGTTGGCTTTCTAATTCTGTTATAGCGCTCTTAGCAATCCATTTAGCGCTTTTCGAATCTATTTTGACTATTTCCCTGGCCAATCTTATTGCTTTTATATTTAAATTTTTATTTCTTTTGCCAATTTGTCTTAGTGCCCAATTTACCGCTTTTTTAACAAAATTCCTTTGGTCAATTGACTCTCTTTTAATAATAGGGAAAAAATTTATAAAATCGCTATCTTTTAATTTTTTATTATGGACTGCCAAATAAGCAATTAATGCAAAAGCGGTTCTTTTTACAAATTCTGGTTTTTTCTTGCTTAATGTAAAAACCAGAGCACTCAAATTACCTATTTGAGTGCTCGGCCGAGCACCTTTAAAAAAAGGTGCTCTGGTCTTTTTGGGTATAAAACTTATCTTCCAAAACAGATTACCACACACTTGGTCGCATATATCCCAAGAATCAAAACCCAAAACCCAGTTTTTAAATTGCTTTTGAGTTACTAATGTAATTTCATCAATGAAAGATGCCAACAATCTTGCTTCGTGAATACCAGAATCCCAAAGCTTTAACGCTAATGCGTGCCTTCCTATGTCTTCCTTCACGGTTATTTTAATTATTTTGGCAATTTTCCTTAATGCAGGAACAGGCACTCCATACACTTTAGTTTTCGGCTTAATCCCAAATTTTGCCATCGATACAAGGTGCTTATTATTTGCCAAAAATTTAAGTTCTTGTAAAACCAATGAGACAGAAATAAAATCCTTTTTCCCTTTCAACCGAAAACGCATTTTTATTAACTATTAAGCTTATTTTTTATTCGTTCAACAATTGCATCAATATGCATATCAGATTTGATAATATAATCTATTTCGCTTGCTACATCTAATGCTTTTGTAATATGATCCGAATCCTTAAAATTAGTTAAGAAAATCATTTTTGATTTAATGCCTTTTTCTTTTATTTTTCTAGCCATTGTTATGCCATCCATTTTTGGCATTAAAATATCTATTACTATTAAATCAGGATTCTCTTTTTGGGCCATAGCCAAACCTTCTTCTCCATCCATTGCATACACTACAGTCAAAAATTGGCTTTCAAGACTTTGTCGAAGAATCCATGAAAAATCTTTATCATCTTCAACAATAAGAATTTTTTTGTTGATTTGTTGCATAATATTTTTTAAGAGACTGTCTGAGAAGCCTCTAATTTAATTCTTTTTTTATAAGTTCTAAAAGTTGGGTTGGAGTAATATTTGCTTTTACAATAAACATATCTGGCTTAATATTTTCCAACTCAATTACTTGTGAACTTTCTTGGTTTGTTAATATAAAAACTTTTGTATCCTTAGTTGCACTGCTCTTCCTTACTTCGCGAAGTACTTCTATGCCATTAATGTCAGGCAATATTAAATCCAAAAGAATGATATCGGGTTTTACCTCTTGACCGCTTTCTATATTCTTTATTTTTTTAATTACTTCTTGGCCCAAACTTAATACCTCCACCTCAAAATGGGCTCTTTCCATGATTATTTTATAAATATCTATAATTGCAGAATCATCTTCTACAAGAAGGATTTTTTTTGTGTTTTCTGTCATAATTTTACTTTATTACTTTAAATCAACCACAAACCCTGCATTGCAGGGTTTGTGGTTGTAATGATATTACAATTTAATACTTCAAAGTCTAATATACAATATTTAATTACTATTGAAAAGGGTCATTATACTGCTCCAGTGAATTATTAAAAATATTTTTTCTTTTTTCCAGTTCTCCAATAACAAATAAATAAGTATTTTCTTGGAATATAATAGGTGTATCGAAAGATTTAAATTTATCGCTTTTTGATATAGCTGTATACCTATAGAATAAAAATTCACCAAAAGATATATTAATCAAAAATAAAACTAAAATACATAAAAATGAATGTTTGCCCACAAACCACAAAAAAGCTTTAATTTTTAAAGTAGATCCTAGCAATAATTCCTGCAAACTCTGAAAAGATATTTTTTTACTTATTTTTGGCATCATTTTATATGGACTTGTTTTTTACCACAACTTCTATTAAAAAAGTTGCATCAACTTTATCAGAAATAATTTGCTTACCCAAAGAAAACTGTTCTTGTTTTTTAATTGATAATGTAGATATTTTAATCAAATAGGGGCTATTTTCTAACTTTTCAGAAAATATTAGTATATTTGAAAAATCCCCCTTAACAAAAAGTTGAAATACAAGCACCGACTCTGTTGCACCTTTCTTTTTGGCAGAATTATCTAGCGTAATGTCTGCACTTATTCCCGAAGAAACCGCAGTGTCTTCTAAAAATTTAATAAAATCAACCGGATTTTGGGCATCAATAAAAACTTGATTAATTTTTTCCAAATCAAAATTCTGGTTTGTATATTTTTCTTTAAAATCATCAAGTAGTTTGCTTTGAGCATCTAAAAAAATTAACTTGCCTTTGTATGATAAAATATCACTTGATCCTTGTTGAATATTATTAAAAATTGGGTACACAAAAAATAAGCACAACATAAGCGCCACCAACAAAAAAAATAGAATAATTAAGCGGGCGTTATTCTTCATATATCTTGAAAGTCACATAAAAATTCAAATTGGAAGCTTTGATCCAATTATCTGGTGGAAAATAAATATTTTTTAATTTTTTATTATCTTCTATATTCTTTTTAAAAATTAATAGGCTATCTCTATTATTACTTATCCCAAATAAAGACACTGCAATACCATCAGGTTTTGTGCCCGCATTAATTTCTCTTTCTATTAGCATATTAGTTAAATACAATCCTTCAGGTTTTGGAAGCTGTGAAATAATTTTTAATGTTTCAGCATATTTTACTTCTTTTTTATAAAAAGCATTTATAAGGGCTAAATCTTTGTTATATTCTTCAATGGTGCTTTTAAAAAATAAAAAATCTTTAGTTTGATATTTAGACTCAATATCATCTAATACGCTTTTGTGATAATTAGTTTCTCCTAAAATATAAAATTGCACAGATAGTAAAACTAATATAAGACAAATCAAGGAAATTAAAATAACATTTCCCAAAACCATAATTAATTTTTTATTCTTTTCTGATAGTAAATTTTCCTTCTCACTTGGAGGCAGAAGATTAATCATAATGCGAATTTATGATATAAGATTTAACGATCAGTTTTTAATGTAAATCATAAATCTTATATCGTACATCTTAAAATCATTCACTGTTGGCTCCCCTTAATGCTAATCCCAAAACTGTAGTAAATGATAACGCGGTTTCTTTTGAAATAATATTACTGTCATTTTTTTTCTGCGGGATAATATTTATTAATGGGTTTCCAAGTTCAACTTTCATACTTAATGTTTTTGAAAAAAAATCAGGCATTCCTTTTAAGTTAGCACCTCCACCACATAAAATAATTTTTTCTATTTTCGCATCGGATGAAAAATACTCATGGGACACATGCCCATAATAAAAGTTTATGTACTTTTTAATTTGTAAAACTAAATCAGACAAAATTGGAGTTACAGCTTTTTCTATATCGTATTTTTTTTGGGATTGCAAAGCAAGTCCATACTTTATTTTTAATTCTTCTGCTTTGGGCAAACTAACACCCAAGCTACTAGAAATTGCGGATGTTAATTGGTCAGAAGAAATAGGTATTGAGCAAGTAAAGCGTATGGAATTTCCAGAGAAAATAATAAAACTAGTACTATTGTAGCCAAAATCAATAAAAATAAATGACGAATTGCTTCGACCATTTTGCAATAAAGATCTTACAACAGCTTGCGATTCAACTTCTAAAATACAAGGAACAAGGCCTGCTTTTTTAAAACAAGAAACATAAGAATCAACGATAGATTTTGGCATCACATTAATTAATAAATCAGAATGACTATTGTGGTTTTCTCCAGAATCCATAACCTGAAAATCCAAATATACTTTATCAATAGTAAGGGGTATATAATTTTCCGCCTCAAAAGGTACTGCGGACTTTAGCTCGTTTTCTGTCATGCGAGGCATTTGTATTACCTGAGAAAAGGATTTTTCTTCTGGAAGAGAGGCAATAACATACTTTGTATCAAGTTTTTTACCCTTAACTGTTTTACAAGCAAGACTAATAATTTTTACCAGAGCTTCTTCATTTAAAATAACCCCTTCTTTTACTATTCCAGTATCTAATTTTACTTCATTAAAAGAAACTATTTTAAATCCTTTCCGATTTTTTTTCAACTTAACAAGCTTCAATGACGAATCATTAATGTCTATTCCAAAAACTTCTAATTGTAAATTTAAAAACTTAAACATTACCTAATTGTAATTGCTAGAAAAAGAAAAGTAAAGGTTGCCTTTATCTCCTCCTTTTTAACCAAAACCAAGCAAAAATGAAAAAAGAAAATAAAATTAAAATAACAATAATCCAATAGTAGCTATAACTCTTAAGGTTTATATTTTTATTATTATTTTCTAATGCGGCTTCTGTGCTTGAATTATTTTGGCCACTAGGGAAACTAAAATTCTCATTATTTTGATTGACTTCATTATAAGAATTATCAGGAATCACATTAGATGGAATTGGTTGTAATTTTGAACTCTCGGGAAAATCTGCCTGCATAACGGCGGACACTATCATAGGAACAAGTAATAATAAAATCGGTAATATATAAATTTTTTTTAATTCCATGGCTTAGTATTTAGTATTAAGTATTTTGTATTTAGTATACATGATACTTAATACTCGCTAGTTACTTATCCAACTTAGTAATTCATAATTAGAAGAAGAAAATGGGAAATTCGGTGGAGGTCCGTACAAAAGATTACTATCGTAGTTAGAAATAGTGGTTGGATACCCGGAAACCACAGTTCCGGCACCATTTACCCAAGTCCAAGTCCATTGGTTTAGCGTCATAATAGATCCGTAAGTAGTGATCGTATTTTTGATATTATTGGGATAATAATAAAATTGCACTCCCCCGTTTTGCGAAATCAATGCACCATCAATTTCTATATTACTAGGAGCACGATTAGTAACTACAAGATTTTTTTGAGCAATTAATCCCAGTGCATGCAATCCATCTTTTGCCGCATACACAATATTATTTGGAATATAAATAGTGGGAGCCGTTGAAGAATTATAAGGCAATTTTGCTGCAACTACTGTAGCTCTTCCATTTACCGTACCCTCTACCCAAGTTTTATCTTCTATGTAAAAAATGCCATTAGAAGGTATTAGTTGGGTAAATTGCAGAGTTCTAGCATTATAATCAATATACTCATTATGAGCTGCGCCATTAGTATCCCATCCCGTAGGATTAGACTTTAAACTAGTTACTTTATACACACTTACAGTTCCATTAGAATTAAACACCAAAGAATATCCTTGAGTGTTTGAGGGGGGCAGATAAATTCCTCCCGACTGCGCATTGCTTTTCATAGTTGCCAAGTCCGAAGTTAATGAAGAAAAATCAACTGCAGGAACGGGAAACTGCCAAAAATTTTGAACTTCTTGGGAAGCAGAACCCCAAACCCCATTTTTTGTTGCAGGACACGGAGAACCTTGTCCGGATGGACAAGTATAGGTAGATTTTGCAGACTGTATAGGAGCATTGCCTACGCCGTCAAATCGTATGCCATTATTAGACATAAATTGTCCATTTACCGATTCATTATTTCCAATCCACACAATAGAATTACTTAAAAACGAATATTTTGCCAATGAGGGAATTCCATATTTTGCAGTAACCGTACGGGTCACTGTGGGATTTTTGGTTGTCCAGGCCGTTGATTGTATGGTTACAATAGTAGAACCAGCAATGGGGGGCGTAATAACTAAACTAAAATGGCCTAAAATTTCTTGGGTATCAAAATCTGTGTAATCATGTACATAGGGACCAGGTTGAAGCGAACCATCTTGGTAATCATTGGGATAATGTGCTAAGTGCCACTGATAATAATTAATTCCTGATTCTGCAATTTGCAAAGCCTGCTCTCTATTGGCAGAAGAACGCAATAATTGCATTTTCTTTGAAACTGAATCTATAATGGGCACCATTAAAATAGAAAATACAAAAATAATAATAATTAAATACAACAACATTGCTCCCTTCTGGTTCTGATAATTTTTAAATTTTGTAATTTTCAATTTTGTAAATAATCTCTTAATGTTTTAATTTTTAAAAATTCGCTGTTAATTTCCTAAATTATTTTTTAAACTTCTTATAGTGGCACCTGCACTGATAGAAAAAATACTATCGGTATTTTCTTTTATTTGAGTCAATACCATTAAATTTATTGCAACAAATTTTATTGAATTTATGTTTACAGGTTGCGAAAGTGCGGGAAGAATTCCATTATAATTGCCATCATAATAAGTAAAAATAGGTGTGGCACCATTAGCAATATCTTTTTGCACAATAATATTGCTTTCAAGGGCCAAGTTATAATCTGGGGGATTTCCACTAGGTAGTGTAACGCCTTTGTATAAATTATTATCTTCCAGATAATAGCGTATCCTGTTTATAGTAGCCCCTGGACTTGTTGATCTTGAATAAAAAATAATCTGATTATCGCTTGCGGTATTTAAAGAATAGGATCCTTCAACGCCAGTGGTGGCATTTCTTATTTCATTAGTAAATCGTGAGGTTACGAGTCTTGCTTGATCAACATTATTCAAAGCCGAAAACTGCTGATTTGAACCAGTAAAAATATTAGTAAACAACAATGCCGCCATAATAATTAATACGCCAAAAATAGAAACAGCCACTAAAAGTTCCAGAATAGTAAATCCGGAACTTTTTGAATTTGAAATTTGTAATTTGAAATTTGAATTCAATATTTTAATATTTTAAATTCGTACTATTGCGCCAATAACACCGTTAACACATTATAACCACTAATATTTATATCTTCTATTGTCTGCGTTTGATAACTACCATTTGAAATCTCCACACTATAATCTAGGCCTTCAGTTAATCCAGAAAACATTACTTGCCCTGGCGTGGGGCATCCTGAAACATAATTTAAATTAACACTGGTAACTACTGGAGTTTTAGAAGTATCATCAGTTGATAAAAAAGCTTTGTAACGAATATATCTTTTTTCATTCAAAGATGCATTAATTACCGTCCCAGAAATTTCATAATAAGAATTTTCTGTTCCATCGGGCCCTTGATATTCCCATGTTGCATTATCATTATTTGCGGCAAGCTGAAACTTGATACTAGTTGCAGGATTCTGACTAGTTGGCTGCCATTCCAAACTAGTGTAAGAAGTTGCATTGGTACCAGTATCAAAAGAAGAAGAAATTAATTGGCCAGAAGTTGCGTAAAAACCACCGAAGTCAACTAAACGCAGTGCAGTGGGAATAGTTGCCACATCTACATTGCCATCATCTTGAAAATATTTTTTATCATCAATAAAATTAGCTTGCCCGCTTCCTAATGACCAATCTTGCTGACTCCATATACTTCCTTCAGTTAATTTACTAACACTACTTGAGGGGTTTGTAGTTTCTAATTTTACCAAAGCTCCCTCAATAGGATTTTGTGTGGCCGAATCTTTTACTATCACTAATAAACTATTGGCAGTTTTTGGCCCAATTATTACATTAAAATTTTGACTAGTATCTGGCAATAAATTAATTTGCTGTATGGGAGAAGTACCGTAAATCATATAAGAAGAACTTACTAAAGCTGGCGTGTAAGTATCCCACTCAATATTATTTAACGCTACTTGGCCTTCTGAATTTGAAGTATAACTATTATCAAATTTTAATACATCTGGCGTACCAATTAATTTTGATCCAGTTACTTGTAAATTAATATCGGGCGTTGGAAAACATATTTGATCTTGCAAGTTAAACACCAAATTACTTACTTTATCAATAGAAAAACTTACCTGAGTTATTTGCCCATCTACTATTGTGGAATCTGTTTTTAAAGGATTTGGATTTTGTTGGGTAATGGGATATGTTTGGTCAGTTGAATACCCACTTTTTGTAACCGTAATATGATACCCATTTACACTATTTGGCAAACCCACTTCAATCCAATTTCCATTGGCATCTGAAAGACGATTTAAATCAATTACAGGATTAATAGTATTATTTTGTATACGCACAGAAGCTCCTGAAAGGGGCTGGCCAACCGAATCAAAAATTTCTAAAAAAAGTGCCCCTCCCGCCGAAAGCCCCTCTAAGCCCTTGGGCACAATATTAGTTAAAAAACTATTCAACACATCGTTTCTTTGATTTTTAATATAAAGTTTTATTTGCTTATAATCGTTGGGAGCAGCATCATTACCAGCCAAAATGGTGCCATCAGCCGGATCATCTAAATAAGTCACCACATAATAAATTTGGTAATCAATACCATTAACACTTGTGGCAATAGGGTTTACACTATCAGCTAACGCTCCGTTCGGATTTCCACTTACCGTACCTACTTGAGAATAAGGTAAATTTCTTGCTACTTCTAAATATTGATTAGCTAAAGAAGAAATAGTAGTTTGTTCTCTGTATGCTACAATCTGACTCACAATTAATACATAAATCTGGGCAGTAATTAATGCCAAAGTTATAAAAATTCCAATACTTACCACCACTTCAACAATCGTAAAACCCTTTACGCATTTATTTTTATAATCTTTTATTAACATCTATTATTGATTTATAAATTGCAACGAAGAATACATTGGTTGAATGATTGAAAAAGCAAAGAATCCAACCGCAAGCCCAAGTACAATGATTAAAATAGGCTCTATTAAAATAGCAAGTTTTTCAATTGCATCAACTGCTTCCTGTTCATAAAACTCCGCAAGTTTTTTTAAAATATCTGAAGTTTTTCCAGTTTCTTCGCCAACTTCAATCATTTCAATAACTCCAAAAGGAAAAATATTTTGGTGAGCTTTTAATGCCAAAGACAGTTTTTCTCCTTTTTTAATTTTACTTGAAGCATCAGTTAGGGCTGCTTTAAAATGATAATTGCTTAGCGTTTTAGAAACAATTTCTAAAGATCTTGTTAGTGCCACCCCCGAAGCAGTTAAAGAACTTAACGATCGGACAAAAAAAGCAGAATTATTTTTTTTCACAATAGGAGAAATAACAGGCATTTTTATCAAAAACGAATCCATCGCCTTTTTGCCGCTTTTTGTTCTTATAGTAAGCCAAAAAGAAACAACCAATAAGAGAGGCACTAAAAATAATAAATACCAATGAACCGATAAAAAGGTTCCCAAAAAAAGCAGTATCCTGGTATATATTGGTATATCAACATTCAGTGATACAAAAAACACATTTAAGCTAGGAAGTACTACCGTAATAATTACCGCTCCTACCCCAAGCATTACCATTAAAATCAGTGATGGATAAATCATCGCATTCCTTATTTTAGATTTTAATTCATGCTCCCGCGTAAGCTGCAACGATAAAATGCGTAAAATTTCATCTAAGGTACCGGACTCCTCCCCCACTTTTATCATATTGATAAAAAGTTCTGAAAAAATATTAGGGTATTTGGCAAGAGAGTCTGAAAGACTTTCACCCTTATTAATTTTTTCCTTAATATCTAATAAGGCACTTTTTAGTTTTTTATTTTTTGTTTGTATAGATAAAATATCAAAACTCTTCACTAAAGAAAGGCCCGTAGAAAACATGACTCCCATGTTTCTTACCATGATTATTTTTTCAGTAGAAGAAACTCCCAAAAATGGAATAGAAAAATTTAATTTAGAATCTGTTTTTTTGTCTTCAATAACTGCCTTAATGAGTATTAAGCCCTTATCTTTTAAATTTTGGGCAATTTGGCGTTCATCTTTGGCATCTAAAACACCTGTTTGGGTTTTACCATCAAGAGATTTGGCAGTGTAAAAATAATTAGACATAAAGTTAGAAATTAGAAACTAGAAAAATAGAAATATAGAATATCTACTTTGTTAAAAATTTATTAAGAATCTTCATTACTTCCACAATATCTTTTTCTGTATCTTTAAAATCTACCGAGGGGTAAAGTATTTTTGCAATTTCTATTTGGCTTTCTAACTCCGAACCAGAACCAAATGCCATCGATAGAAATCTTTGCTTATCTTTAGTGTGATACCTATGATAACTTTCCGCAATATTAGACGAAATTGATATAACCGCACGACGCATTTGACTAGTCAATCCATATATTTCAGATCTAGGAAAATTATCAGTAATTTTATAAATTTTAACTGCCAAATCTCTTGATTTTTGCCAAACAATTAAATCTTTGAAAGATTGTGTCGCCATAAGTTTAGAAATTCTATTTTTCTATCTTTCTACTTTCTATTTTCTAGTTAATAATCACTCTCATCACCTCCTCAAGCGAAGTTTGTCCTTGGGCAGCTTTCAAAAAACCATCTTCAATCATTGTTTTCATACCGTCTTTTATAGCTTGAACAGTAATTTCTTTTGTAGAAGCTTTTTTCACAATTAATTCTTTAATAGAATCGCCAACAGGCAATACTTCAACAATTGCAAGGCGACCCTTGTATCCACTTGCTGAATTTTTAGAAGCCTTGGGCCGGTAAAAATATACATCCTTTAACGAGTCTTTTCCTTTTATTAGTCCTTCTTTTTTTAAAATTTCTACAATTCTATTAAGATCACAATATTTTGAAAAGTTTTTTAAATCTATATCTTTTAATTTATATTTTTCTTTGTCGTCAGAAAATTTTCTCACCAGTCTTTGGGCAATAATTACATTAAGAGTTGAAGCAATCAAAAAAGGTTCAACTTGCATATCAATAAGTCTTGGTATGGCTCCCGCAGCTTCTGTAGTATGTAAAGTTGATAACACTAAGTGTCCTGTTAATGCGGCATTAATAGCAAGGCCGGCGGTTTCAGTATCTCTAATTTCTCCAACCATGATAATATTGGGGTCTTGCCTAACCAAAGCTCTTAATCCAGAAGCAAATGTAAGCCCTATTTTAGAATTAACCTGAGTTTGATTTATTCTTGGCATTCTATATTCAATAGGATCTTCAACAGTTGATATATTCACATTTGGGGTGTTAAGAATATCCATCATTGAATAAAGCGTGGTTGTTTTACCCGAACCTGTTGGCCCTGTAATTAATATCATACCAGTAGGCCTTATTAAATTATTGCGTACGGTTTTTAAATCTTCTCCCGCAAGACCTAAACTTTCCAAACTTTGCACTTTTGAATTTTCAGCAAGCAATCTCATTACAATTTTTTCACCATTAAAAACAGGCAAAACCGAAACCCTGGCAGAATATTTATAATCATCTGTTTCAATTTTAAATCTTCCGTCTTGTGGTAACCTATGCTCATCAAGTTTCAAATTAGATAACACTTTTATTCTGGCCACAATACCCATCGCAGTGGCAATAGGGAAATTCATAATATCGTGAAGAATGCCATCAATTCTAAATCGCACAATAACATCTTTTTCTAAAGGTTCTATATGCACATCTGATGATCGTTGCAAAATAGCGTGCTTCAATAAAGTATCAACAATTTTTATCACCGGCAAATCTTGAGAGGCCTTTATTAATTCTTCTTTTTTATCCAAAACTTCTCCATTTTTTTCTATATGGCCTGCCATATCTTGACTTTTACCCATAATATCTCCAAATTCTATATCCAAAGTTTTTTGATACTGGCGCAACGCATTTTTTATGCCTTCAGGAGTAGTAAGCCTTGGTAAAATCTTTAAAAGTGGACTTTGTTTTTTTATAAATTCAATAGTGGTTAAATCTTCCGGGTCAAGCATAGCAACTTCAAGATTATTTTCTACTTTTCTGAACGCAATTATATTATGGGCCCTTGCAATCTGTTCTGGAATAATATTAAGTATTTCGGGCAAAATAGCTTCTTGGCCTAAATTGACAAAAGGAATTCCCAAAAGGTAGGCTTCAAATTTGGTTAACTTTTCTTGATCAATAAGTTTTTTTGAAACTAAAACTTCTCCAACTTTTTTGTTGGTTTTAACGCTTATTTCCAATGCAGCATCAAAATCAGCCGCACTTACAAGTTCGGCATCTACAAGAAACTTTTTAAGTCGCTGAGGTTCAACATTCATAAGCGCTTCGCTTATGCGACACTAATTTACTAATTGCACTCTAATTTACTAATACGAAAATGTATTCGTGTCATTAGGGTGTCATTCGTAGATTTGGGTCGCCTTTGTTTAATTATACTATATGCAAAAAAAACCACCCTATGAATTTTATTCACAGGGTGGCTTCACTACTTGTTTATTTAATCGGCAATTCAATATAAAACACAGACCCCTTTCCCTCTCCCCCTGATTCCACCCAAAGCTTGCCGTTGTGGAATTTAATA